>Ga0256407_10009097_pt1 | contig 14315 bp, 12 predicted proteins | sample RumenRJG_04DNA_FD_193489 | JGI IMG/M metagenome (GOLD analysis project Ga0256407, IMG submission 193489) | Bovine rumen microbial communities from Lethbridge, Alberta, Canada - RJG_04 | ecosystem: Host-associated > Mammals > Digestive system > Stomach > Rumen | place: Canada: Alberta... | reverse complement strand
AGAAGATTGACGCTCTGAAGGTAGAGGTTGACGAATTGTTGAAGAAAATTAAAGAAGAACAACAGGCTCAGAAGAAAGTTGAAGAAACTCCAGCTTCTGAAGAACAGCCAAAGAACCCTGAAGAAGCTTAAGAGATTAGAGATACATAAAAATATGCTAAAACGTCAACTTGTACCATTTACAAGTTGACGTTTTTTATTATTTCGTATCTTCCAGAAAAGTAATATAGAAATATTTTTAAGCTATATTGAATATTTCTGTCAATAAAAGATGTTTAATTATTTTAACTTTTCTAATTTTGTAGACAAATTAATGCATATCAAGAAATCATGACTAAGAGAAATTTATTGCTATCAGCATTTGTTTGTTTTACCTCGTATAATGTTTTTGCCGGTGGCCTACTCACCAACACCAACCAGAGTGCATCTTTTTTGCGTAATCCGAGCCGCGATGCCATCATAGATATAGATGGAGTATACACTAATCCAGCCGGTGTGGCATTTATGTCCAAAGGTTTTCATCTCGGACTCACCCTTCAGAATGCAAAACAACAAAGGGATGTGACAACCACATTCCCTACTTTAGCGCAGAATGTAAATTACTATGGAGAAGATACACGCAAATACGAAGGTGACGCATTGGCACCGGTAGTGCCAAGTATTCAGGCGGCTTACGTATCAGACAGATGGAGTGTAGGTGCTGCTGTGGCTATTGGCGGCGGTGGCGGTAAGTGTGAGTTTGAAGACGGCATCGGTTCGTTTGAGGCTCCATATTCGTTGTTTCCAACACTCATGAACAGTCAACTCGCAAATGTAAATTCAGCAATGGCTTCCTATGTGAAGGGTTACTCTATGGATATGTATATGAAAGGCAGACAATATTATTGGAATCTGCAAGTGGGTGGTACGTATAAGATTACCGATAACCTTGCGGTAGGTGTCGGCGGTCGTTTCGTCTTGGCGAGTTGTAGCTATAAGGGGTATGTCAGAGATATTAAACTCTATTCCGACCCGGCTACAGAAATACCCGCTGCCGCATTGAGTGCTTATGGTATCAATATGGACGCTTACAATATTTCGCTTAATACAGATCAGAGCGGGCTGGGATTTACGCCGTTCTTGTCGGTTGACTGGAAAATAAACGAGCATTGGAATCTTGCGGTTAAGTATGAATTCAAGACCAGGATGCGCCTCCATAATCACACTAAAAATGCAGAATATCCACCCTTGGCTGGCGCAGTATTGGCGCAGTTTGATGAGTCTAAGGTGAAGAAAGTGGCTGAGGATATTCCGGGAATCGTTACCGTTGGTGCACAGTATTCTCCTATACCGACAGTGCGCATCAATGGCGGTTTCCATTATTATGATGACACACACGCTACACGCTATGGCGACAAGCATAAGACCATTAACCACGGTACCACAGAGATAACTGCAGGTGTGGAATGGGATGTTGCGCCGTTTATTACAGTCAGTGCCGGTTATCAAAAGACAAATTATGACCTGTCTGATGAGTATATGAACGATATGAGCTTCAACAACAGCAGCCACTTGTTGGGTTTAGGTTGCCGTCTGAATGTGTCTAAGACTGTCAGCGTGGATTTGGGCTATATGCGTAATTTCTATAAATCAAAGGACGTTACAACTCAAGAGAAAAAAGACCACTATAAACGCGAAAACAGAGTTTTTGCAGTCGGTGTGAATATGACTTTTTAATGAGAAATCAATTACAGAGTAATTTTTTTTAGAAAAAACTTTGTCGGTAATTGAAAACATTGTAATTTTGCACTTGATATCAGTTTGGGATATGGTGTAATGGTAACACTGCAGATTCTGGTCCTGCCTTTCCTGGTTCGAGTCCGGGTATCCCAACAAAAAAAGCCGAGTTTTTTACTCGGTTTTTTTTGTTGTTGGCTGTTTCAAGTTATGCCTTTTTAGGTTTCGCTGTGGTTACCCAGTCGGAACAGATAGGTTCACCTTTCTTACCGAAACAATTTATTGGCCTTACATAGAACCGTACCTTCTTGTTGGGTGCCAGTTCGCTGACGGCGAAAGGACAGATAACCTCTGCCTCGTCTTGTGCTTCTGCAAGATAAAATCCTTTGGAAAATACGCGTTTGGTGCATATAATCTTACAGGTATCGTAATCCTCCATTTCCGCCTGGACCTCGTATTCAAAGGCGCGTACTCCCATTGTTTTTTTCAGCACAGAAGGGAAGTGTACAGTGATTTGGTCTTCCTCTTTATTCTGACGGTCTTTGCCCATAGCTCTTGTTGTCGTCACCTTGGAACCGGTAACAAATTGTGGTATGGGCGCAATCTTTGCTCTTCTCTCAAAGGAGAGTTCTTTGTCGCCGTCATAAGGAAGATTGATGATCCAGTTGTCTGCCAGTTGCTGATCATATACAAACTCACGGCGCTCCAATGTGATGTGGTCGGCATATACTGTCATGAGTTGTCCTTGTTTGCCGTCTTTGGTATCTATCTTCTTCATTTGAGAGTGGATGACAGACTTATCGCCCGTGTGGGCGGAATTCTCTCTGCCGCCGAACGGAATGACATAAGAGAGTGACGCTGTGCCGACGCTGGTGAATGCGCCTTGCCAGATTGTCTTCTCATCTATTAGCGGTGTGTGAGAGTGACCTGAGAAGGATATGACATTAGGATATTTGCTCAATGCGGCAGTGGTTTTACCATTGTCCTGCCCCCAAGTCCAAGGTGCAGAACATGTATCTTTCGGGTGCATATGCTGGAAGTAGAAGAACGGTTTGTCTGTCGGCAACTGGCTCTTGACAGAGTCTAAATATTCCTGGAGGTTATCTATACCGTCAAAGGTAGTGAAGTGTGCACCGATGAACTTGTAGCCTTTGATGTCTTTCATATAGATAGGAGACCACTTCTCTTTGAAGATACGCTTCCATACCTCTGCGCGCCTCGGGCCGATAGCTTCTGCCTCTGCCTGTTGCTTGGTGACTTTGTATTTCTTTAAGATGGCTTTGGCATCCTTTACATCATGATTGCCATAGATGAAGAGTTTCTCAACATGATGTCCGTCGGGTGCTTTGTCTTTTGGGAATACTTTGTACCACGTCTCACCAAACCATTGTAACTGGCTCTCCAATGCCCAGTCTGCGATATCACCTGCGACCATGACACCGTCTACATTGTTGTCTCTGAAATATTCCAGTGCGTGCTGGAAGTATTTAGTGTCTCCCTTGTGCCTGATGTGCACGTCACTGAGGATACCAATCTTCAACTTGGGGTCTCCAAACGTTTTGACTTTTTCTGCGAATGCAGGAAAATCAAGACATACGGCACCAGCGATAGCTGCTGACCTTTGTAAAAAACTTCTGCGATTCATATTGTTGTTTTAGATGTTATACTTTCTGATACCAAAGTTAATAAAACTTCGTGTATGTTTTGTAATGAAGCATAAAAAATAAACAATCAGTTTGCGTGTAAATCCTGAAGAATTCTGTATTTTTGCTATAATTAATCTATTAGTTAATGGCGTTGAGCGCCGGAAATGGTGAGTTTATGAAAGGAAATATGAAAGTTGCCGTGATGAATGGTATAGGTAAAATGGGCTACACAGAGCGGCCTATTCCTCAGCCTGCAGATAATGAGGTGTTGGTTAAATTGGAATATGTGGGTATCTGCGGTTCCGATATGCATTATTATGAGACAGGCCGCATAGGCGATTATATCGTTAAACCTCCTTTTGTGCTGGGGCATGAACCTGGCGGTACGGTTGTTGAAGTAGGCAAGGGAGTCAGGCATCTTAAGGTGGGCGACCGTGTGGCACTTGAGCCAGGTAAGACTTGTGGTCATTGTGAGTTCTGTCGCCAAGGTAAGTACAACCTTTGTCCGGATGTCATATTCTTTGCTACGCCTCCTGTTGACGGAGTTTTCCAAGAGTATGTTGCCCACGAGGCGGATTTATGCTTCAAGTTGCCGGAGAATGTCGATACGATGGAAGGAGCGTTGATAGAACCATTGGCGGTGGGTTTCCATGCAGCCAATCAGGGTAGGGCTCATGCCGGTCAGACGGCATTGGTGTTTGGTTCCGGATGTATAGGTCTTGTTTCCATGATGGCACTGAAGGCAGAGGGCGTTACTAAAGTCATTCAGGTTGATATCATGCAGAAGCGTTTGGATAAGGCATTGGAACTTGGTGCGACAGAGGTAATCAATTCCAAGGAAAAGGATGTCATTGCGGAAGTTGCCAGACTGACTGACGGGAAAGGAGTAGAACTGGTCATTGAGACTGCAGGAACGGAGATGACGACCCGTCAAGCAATCCATGTAGCCAAGAAGGGCGCAACAATCGTCCTTGTGGGATATTCTAAATCGGGCGAAATGACATTGCCGATGAGCTTGGCTCTGGATAAGGAATTGACATTCAAGACAGTGTTCCGCTATCGTCACATTTATCCGATGGCCATCGAGGCAGTTGCTTCAGGTAAAGTAAACTTGAAGGGTATCGTGACCAATGTCTTTGATTTTGATGATATTCAGAATGCGATGGACCAGAGTGTACATGATAAGGCCAATATTGTTAAGTCTGTAGTTAAAATAGCAAAATGTTGATATAAAAAAATCTTTTTTGGTATTTAAACGTTGTACAAAGTGCCAATTGGAAATATGGGCTATTATTTTTGATTATCACAGTTACGGCTTGACCTTCAAGTGCAATCCGAATGAAAAATTGCTAGGAAGCGTGCTAAACTTTGCTATTAAGCTTTGACACAAAAAACCTTGTGTCGACATACTGTCGATAGGGCAGATTGTAGTCCAGCAGATAGAAATCGTGTCTGTGCTGCTCATCGTGGGGCGGAATAGTCATATAGTCACCATACAACTGGTGTAGATACGTATCATACTGTCCTATTCCTTTGAAAGTGTTGCCCTCAAATTCCACTTCAGATAGTTCGCTGAAAATATCTTTCCGCATGATACCACGCATACCGAAATCGTGGTCAATAACAAGCGTAGTTTCACGGCCGTCATAAGCGGTCTGCAACTTCAACAACCTCTGCATAATACCCTGCAGTGTGAACAGTCTTTGGCAAAGTAGCGGAATCCAGCAAGAAGGCCCGTGTCCATGTTTGTAAGGATTGCGACTGAGTAAATAGGCTATCTTTTTATACAAGGAGTAGCGCAAGGTGTAGCAATACTGGCTCAACTTGTTATTGATGATGTTGTCCAAAGGAAAAATATCTATATATATACCGTCCACAAGAGCATGGTGTTCTCGTTCCACAAGTGTAGTGTCGCTGTTTACCGCCTTGGCAAAACCGAATGGGTAGTCAGACTTATTTTCCGCACACATAATCTCATAGGGCGCAGGCATCCATTCTTGACAGTGTTGTATAAGAATGTCATAATCTATGCGCGGCATGATGATGTCCACATCGTCATCCCAGGGGATAAAGCCTTTGTGACGCACTGCTCCAAGCATTGTGCCTGCGGCAAGGCAATAGCGCAAGTTGTGCTCCCGGCATACTTTGTCTATTGTTTTAAGTATTTCCAGAAGATGTTGCTGGAGCGTTCGTATATCGTAGGATGCCATTTTCAGACGATAATGTTATAGTGCTGCAGTGCCTCCTTCAGCACCACGAAGAAATCCTTGATGTCATTCACGTTTATTGCTCCAAGTGCACAGAGGCGGAATGTGTTAGTGGTGCTTATTTTTCCAGGATAAATGGTAAAGCCCCGCTCGTAGCAGTAATCGTGGACTTTCTTGAAATCCCAGTTAGGGCTGTCGGGATATTTAACGGAAACAACCAGTCCTGACTCAATCTTGCGGTCTATCACAGTTTGCAACCCTAACTTCTCTACACCCTTACGGATAGCTTCGTATACAGCGTGATGGCGTGCAAACTTAGCTTCTTCACCTTCTGCAAAATATTCCTTGAGGGCTTGTATTGTAGCATAGATAGTTTGTACGGGAGGAGTAAAGTGCATCTCGCCCGTCTTTTCAAAATATTCATACTGCAAATATAAGTTACAGTAATAGGAGCGTGTGGGATAGTTTTTTGATGCCTTGATGATATCCGTTCGGCCAATGATAAACGATAGTCCCGACATGGCCATCAAACCCTTTTGGGCGGAAGCCATGCAGAAATCTACATTATCCTTCACGACATCGAGAGGAATCATTCCTAATGAGGAAGTGGTGTCGCTGATAAAAATTGCGTCATACTTGTGCGCTAATGCGCCAATTTCCCTGATAGGATTGAGTACACCTGTACCTGTCTCATGGTGACAGCAGTAAACGACAGCTATGTCAGAATTATCTTGCAAAGCTTTTTCAACCAAATCCAGTTTGGGTTGCTCGAAAACGCTAAACTTCAAATTGATGCATGGAATGTGGTACATCTCGCATACTTCTACTGCGCGGGAATTGTAGGCACCGTTGTTGACAACAAGAATCTTTTTACCCTCAGGGATGAGTGAGTTGATGCAGATATCTATGTTGATTGTGCCTGAACCGCAAAACAATACGGAAGTATACTGGTCTGCAGGTGCGTGGACAACCTTAAGCAGGTCAGCGCGCAAGCCTTTCATAAGTCCGGCGAATTCTTCTTCGCGAGGGCAGATATCAGGAACAACCTGAGCGAATTTGACGGTGTCGGTAGTCGTTGCCGGACCCGGATTTAACAAGACATTTCTTTTGACTGATTTCATATTATTATATTTTTATATGTTGCTCTGCAAAAGCTAAATCGTCCACGTCATCAATCTCGTACCATTGCAACCCTTCCAACTTGAGGACATTCATAGGCATAATGCGACGTGACACATCCAGCAGTTCAAACTCATAACCCAGTTTGGGCTTATGTGCTACAATCTTGGAATAGTCATTGATAAGTGTTTTGTAGAAGCAAGTATCCAGTTTGTGGATGCCGACCAACTCGCCAGAGGGGGCGATGTCATCCTTGTTCGTGGAGCAATTAACCAGTTCGCATTTATCGTTCATCTGTACGTAGTACTGGTCTTGAAACTTGGTGACGGGTGTTATTAGCATGGCTGTATCATAGGCGCAATCTATCAATTCCCGGATAGCGCGACGCTCAAAGACAAGGTCAGACTCCAACAGAAGGAAACTATCATTGCCAATTGCTTCACGACAGTTATATAAAGTATACATACTGTTGGTCTCAGCGTAGCGTGGGCTAAACACGCACTGTATCTGTGGATACTTTTCCTGCAAAGCCTCGTAAGACTCTTTCTTGTAGCCTGTACCGATAATTATTTTTTCAATCCCGCAATCAATGAGTGTCTCAATGCTGCGGACTACCATAGGTTTGTCCTTGAAAGGGATGAAGCCTTTGGGTATCTTTTCTGTGTATTGTCCGAAGCGTGTACCCATTCCGGCAGCCATGATTACAGCAGTTCTAATCATAGACATAATATATGTTTATATGAAATTTTTATGTTGATGCATATAGAAAGCAATGCCTATACATATCCAGACAAGGAGCATCAAATAGGATTCTTGTCCGAAATGTACGCCGCTCAGTCCTGGTACGGGAACGAGTTGGAGTGTTATAAACGACAACGAGAATACGATGCCTAAACATGCCATAATGCGCAAAAAAGGTGTACCATCGCCATGATGCTTTATGCTCTTCAGCGTGGAGGCACATGTGAACAAGAAACCTATAGATGCACCGATGGCACTCATGTCTACAAACCAACCTAATGCCTCCCTGCCCAGTATCGGACCAGACAGAGATATCAATATGCAAAAGAGCAAAGCGTTGTACGGTGTGCCATATCGTGGATGTATTTTACTGAATATATCTGGCAGGTAGCCGTCTCTGCTCATGGAGAACATCAGGCGACTGGAAGCTAAGTAAAATCCCATAATACCCGAAAGGACTGCGCATGATACGGATATGCCTATAAGCAATTTTCCTGTCAGTCCGAGCATTTCTTCTGCAGCAATAAGGAGTACCCATTCGCCTGCCATCACCCGTTCAGGCCAGTTGGCAACCGCAATTGCAGCTACAGTATTGTTTGCTATATACACAACGCATCCGAATAGTATTGCCACAGCCATGATGAATAACACTTTACTGTGTGGAAATTTGAACTCTTCCACCGCTTGTGGGATTGTCTCAAAACCTACGTATGCCCATGGCGCAATGGCGAATGTAGCAAGAATAGCAGACAAGGCACCTTGTCTGCCTACGTGGGCAAACTGACTGATGGTCTCGGTTGTAGCTCCTGCAGCAATTGCGGCAGCGCGGTCGAATCCCCATACAGGTTCCAAGTTGGATAGCATGGCTTTACTGCTTACGAATGCCGTTATTGTAAGTGTCAATACAGAAAGTGCCAAAGCACTGGACAAGATAGTCTGAATGTATCCGGCTTTCTTTACGCCCCAGATATTAAGCAAGCCGAAGAGTATCAGTACAGCCATTGCAAAGACCATTTCTCCCATCCATACATCAAATCCAGCCACTGTATAGTGAAATCCCCATTTTAGTATTTCCGCATCACCATCAAGACCATCCACAATCAGGCTTATTGCAGTAGAGTTCATGGGAACGTTTGTCAGATATGCTGCTAACAAGAACCAAGCACAGAGATAAGCCGCTTTCTTGCCAAAATAGTTTTTTGTATAGTTGAACTCTCCACCACTCTTAGGGTGTCTGGGAACCATGTATGCATAGGCGAAAGCGATAATCATCATGACGATGCCACCCAATACCATAGCTATGGCTGTGCCGTCTACGCCAGAGTTGGGTAGAAATTTCTTTCCAGGATTAATAAATGCTCCCCAGCCGATGATGCACCCAAAGGCTAATGCCCATACGTGCGTCTTTGATAATTGTCTTTTGAATGTCGGTTGCCGGGAGTCCATCTTAATTATTTGTTGAGGAAGTCCATCAAAGCTGTTTTGTTTTCTATAGGTGTTGTTGTAGGTCGGCCTAAGTCTTTACGGTTTCCTTTCTTGACTTTAATTTCAATGAATGCAGGACATGGCTTCATTTTTATATCCCGTAAGATATTTGCAAGTTGTGTCTCATTATCTACAGTCATTACAGTCTTGTATCCCACAGCCTTGGCTATTGTGGGAAGATCTATTTTCAGTCCAACGGTTGGTTGGCCGCCTACGGAATCATGTGCACCGTTATTGAAAACGACATGAACGAGATTCTCCGGAGATTTATTCCCGATAATTGCCAGCGATCCCATGTGCATAATGACTGCGCCATCGCCGTCAAAGCACCACACCCTACGGTCTGGCTTCTCCAATGCTATGCCTAAGGCAATCTGTGATGCATGCCCCATGGAACCTACCGTAAGAAAGTCGCGTTCGTGCCCTTGATTCCAGGCAACACGCGCTTCAAAGAGTTCCCTGGAGATCATGCCTGTGGTGGAGACAATGATATCCTTGGGTGCAAGCGACGCGGCGACAGCTTTTATGGCATCCTCACGGCTCATAGTTAAATTGTTCTTTTCAATATTTTGTAGCTGGTAGATGTCAAAAGTGTCTTTCTCAATAATCAGTGCATATATCTCGTTGGTCGTTGTCATGAAGTCAACGGCTTTGTTTATTTGCTGTTGTGCTGTATCCTCATTTTTGCTTAGAATATCATATTTGATATTCATCGTGTCAAGCAGACTTGTCGTGACTTTGCCCTGTTTGATATGTTGCGGTTCGTCGTGTACTCCAGGGCGTCCGCGCCATCCGATAAGCAATAGCACGGGAATATTGTAAACTTCTTTATCGGTCAGTGAAGCCAAAGGATTGATGATATTGCCTTCGCCAGAGTTTTGCATATAGACAACGGGAATCTTACCTGTCGCCAGATGGTAACCTGTTGCAAGTCCCAGGGCACCGCCTTCATTGGCCGTAATGACATTGTGTTTTTCGTCCAAATGGTCCTGAATGTAGGCACAAATGTTCTTCAATAAACTGTCGGGAACACCTGCAAAAAAGTTGATGCCATATTTGCCTAACTCATCAATAAAAAACTGTGGTCTTATCATCTTCTTTTATTGTTTTTTGGTACCGGGAATGAGATTAAGTATTTGTTTTATCGGCATGCAGTATTCTTCAGAGGCCTCTAAACATCTGCTGTGCCTCAGTATAGACTCGGCACATTTTATCATAGCGGGATATGCGGCTCTGAGCAGATGGTTCGCATAGATAACTATGTTTACGCCCCATTGGGCAAGTTCTTCTTCTGTGAATTGGTTGTAGGTTGTAGGTACTGCGACAATCGGAGTAAAGGCATTTTTCTCGCGGAACTGTGTACAAAATGCCTTAATATCTTCGCCGCTCTTATTTTTGGAGTGAATCATGATGGCGTCAGCTCCGGCAGCGACGTAGGCGTGACAGCGTTCCAGTGCGTCATCCACACTTTTGCCTGCGATTAATGATTCACAACGCGCTATGACCATAAAATCTTGTGTTATCTGGGCTCTCTTTCCGGCTTGTATCTTATTACAGAAACCTTCTATGCTATCTTGTGTCTGTACGGCATCAGTGCCAAACAATGAGTTTTGCTTCAAACCGACTTTGTCTTCTATGATAACAGCTGAAATGCCTAAACGCTCCAATGTGCGGACTGTAAAACCGAAATGCTCAATCCTGCCTCCTGTGTCACCGTCAAAGATGACAGGCTTTGTGGTCACTTCCAACGTGTCGTTCAAGTCATGGAGACGTGTTGTCAGGTCTACGGATTCATTATCGGGTTTGCCTTTTGATGTAGAGTCTGTCAGAGATGATGCCCACATGCCGTCAAACTCGCGTTCTTGTCCGTTGATTTCCACTTTAGTATGTTCTGCTATCAGACCCGTAAGTCCGTTGTGTGACTCAATGATGCGCACTATTGATTTAGACGAAATTAATCTGTGTAATGAGGAAAGACGGGCCGACGGAGTGACACCGAGAGAGTCTATTTCCGCTTTGAGGCTTGATGTGGAGATGCCTTTTGTATATGGTATCTCAATTACCTTGCCGCCTTGTTGGGCCATAACTTTGAGGACTTCATCTCTGATAAATTTGTCGGGACCTTCTTTCCAATCGTCACCGTGAATGATGTAATCTGGTTTGTATTTTTTCAGGTTTTCTACATAACTCCATTCTTCTTGCGGAACAATGGAGGCCACGCCTTTAATATTCTCAATAACGTTCTTACGTTGTTCATAAGTAAGGTATGGCAGTCGGCGGTGGTTGGCAATGGCTTTGTCGGTAAACAGGCCTATCATGAGGTCACCATATTTGCTTCCCTCGTTGATGATGTTAATCAAACCAGGGTGCATGATGTCACCAATCATTCCTAAATACACAATTTTTCTTTTCTCAACCATATATTTTATTCTTAATGATTATTAGTTTTTATAGGTGTTTCGCTTATCACTTGACCGTTTTGGATTGTGGCTTTCCACTCTTCGGGAGCATCTTCGTCGGTCCGTTGGCGGTGCCAGCGGTTATGTGTCCATAGCCACAGGTGCGGATTGGCCTCAATTTGTTTCTCCAAGTCATGCATGTAGCATTTTGTCAGTTCGTTTTCAGGGAAATCTTTATCCACATCAAGTGTCAGGCATTGATACTGACATTCGTAGTATCCCCTGCGAGGTCGTGTGAGGTGGCTGATGAAAACAGATGCTTTCACTTTGCGGGCAATGCGTTCAGTACCTGTAAATACTGCTGTGTCCTGATGCAGGAAGGGCGTGAAGAGGTGAATGTTGACCCATCTAGGACATTGGTCAGAGATGAATCCCACAATCGTCTTTTGTCCTTTTCTTTTTTGGTCCATGATGATACGCAGGGAGATGTTTTTCTCAATGTTCATCCCGCCGAAGCGACTGCGGATTTTGTAAAAAAGCAAATCAAAAACATCGTTCCGCAATGCACTGTATATCTGTGTGCAAAGCACGTCACTCGGCATCCACCATTGCAGTGAGGCGATGTATTCCCAGTTGCAAAAGTGGCCCAGATATATAAATAGCATGGTGTTTTTGTCAAACGATTTGTACATCTCGTCTGTACCTTTCATCACCATGCGCCTCATCAGTTCCTGTTTGCTGATACTTATCAACTTGATGGTTTCCATGAAGTAATCGCACAGGAAGTGATAGAATTTTCGCTCAATGGCTATCCGTTCTTTTTGTGACTTGTCTGGGAAAGCATGGCGAAGGTTTGACTGTACGATAGACCGTCTGTAGTTGAGCAACTTATATAGTATGGGATAGAGTATGATGTCAGAAATGCCATACAGCACTCTGTATGGCAGCAGTGAAATCAGATAGAATCCTCCGTATAATATGTAATAAAGAAGTTTGCTCATTATTCGTTTTTCTTGCAGACGTTCATCACAGTGGCGGCAATGTCTTGTGGCTGTATGTTATACATGCACTCGTAATTGCCCTTGTAGCATGGTTTGTTGCCGTATATGGAACACGGGCGGCAGTCCATGGGTACTTGTACTATTTCGCTTCCTTCCACCTGCAGTCCCGAGAATCCGGCATAAGGATGCGTCGCTCCCCATATAGAGACAACAGGTGTATGTGTCAAAAATGCCAGATGCATATTTGCGGAATCCATGGAGAGCATAACGTCAAGGTGGCTCATCAGTATCAGTTCTTTTTTCAACTCAAATCTGGACACCAGTGATGTGACGTTTTTCATTTGCGCCTCGCAGTTCCTGCACCATTGTCCTTCTGTTCTGCCGGAGCCGAAAAGGAAGATGCGTACATTGTCTTGGGCGTTGAGTATTTCCAACACTTTCTCCATCTGCTCTAATGGATATATTTTGCCTTTGTGGCGGGCGAATGGAGCCACACCCATCCAGTGCATGCCTTCGTGTAGGCCCGTGGACGCCTTGAGGTCTTCGGGCAGGTCGGGCAATGTGTCGCCAAAGATGGAGTGAAAGTCAAGGTTTACAGGATATCCTAAGTTGTCAAAGACTTTGACATAGCGTTGGATGGACCCTTTCAGCTGGGTCTTTATCTTGTTATTCTTGCGTGCAAGCGCTCTTTTTGCCATACGGCTTTTCTCGATGCTCGCCACAGGCTTGTCTTTTAGTTTGAAAGCCATCCGGATGAACATTGTACGGATGACATCGTGAAGGTCTGCCACGGCATCGTAGTCTTCTTTGTACAGCTCATAGAACAGGTTGTTCAGCCCGACCATTCCTTTATATTTCTCCAGGTTGACACCGCGGAAATGTACGTTGGCAGGCATGTTTCCGAACAAGGGCGCCATATTCTCTTTTGACAGGATGGTAAATTCGTGCATCGGATACTGTTTCCCTACAGAATACAGCACCGGTACTGTCATAGCGACGTCGCCCAATGCGGAAAATCGGATTACTAGAATATGTGCCATGTTTACGTTCCTTGATGTATTGTCAACTGCGGGAACGGGAAGTTGATGCCCTTCTCGTTAAAGGTTTCATATATGCGCTTGTTACCATCAAAATACACACCCCAGTAGTTGGCAATTTCGGTCCAGACTCTGATGGTGATGTTTACGCTGCTTTCGGCGAGTTCCTTCACTGCCACATAAGGCTCAGGGACGGTCTGTATTCTGGAGTCGGCCTTGATGACTTCTGATACGGTATCTTCTACTTTTTTGATGTCCTCGCCATATTCTACGCTGACAATCCATTCCACCATGCGGAGAGGCTCTTTGGAGTAGTTTTTTATCAAGGCGTTGCTCATCTGCCCGTTAGGTATGTATACATTTGTACCCTTGTATGTCCTGATGATAGTGTGGAAAATCTGGATGGATGTCACCGTTCCTTCGACATCTTGGACATTGACATAGTCGTCTACGGTGTACGGGCGGAAGATAAGTATCAGTATTCCTCCTGCGAAATTCTGGAGGTTACCGCTGAGAGCCATGCCGACGGCAACTCCAAATGAGGCCAGCAATGCGGCAAAGGATGTAGTTTCAATGCCGAGTTTGCTGACGACGGCGATTATCAGCAACACCAATAGCGTGACATTGATAAAACTCTCCAGGAAGCTCTTGACGCTGGGGTCAATGTCGCGCGAGTTAAGTATGCGCTTTATCAGATGATTGACTAACCTGATGGCGAAACGTCCGATAATGAATATCGCTAAAGCCGCCAGAATGCGCAATCCCAATGAAATGCCATGCTCAATCAGCGATTGTGCTGCATTCTGCAGTTTGTCAAGTCCCTGAGTGGTTGTAACATCCTGCACAATGGTTCTGGCTATATTGCGCAAACTATCTGCGGGATGTCCCAGCGAGTCTGGTGTTGCCGAAAGCAACCATATCATTAGTTTATCCAAAATATGTTTGTTTATTATTTTACAAAGTTA
>Ga0256407_10009095_pt1 | contig 14316 bp, 13 predicted proteins | sample RumenRJG_04DNA_FD_193489 | JGI IMG/M metagenome (GOLD analysis project Ga0256407, IMG submission 193489) | Bovine rumen microbial communities from Lethbridge, Alberta, Canada - RJG_04 | ecosystem: Host-associated > Mammals > Digestive system > Stomach > Rumen | place: Canada: Alberta... | reverse complement strand
TATGAAGAATTTTGCTTATGACGTATAGTCTTTTCGTCTGTAGGCCAATGATTTATATTTATTTGTGAATCATACTTGAAGCGAGTATGATTTTCACATTTGGCCTTTTCCTCCTTTTTCTTCGTTGATTGATTTCTTGGCAAAGGTATAACGAAAAATGAGAGCCAATTCTGTTGGTTCCCATTTTTCCCATGTTTGTGACCTGAAAATAGTATCATTGGTTTCATTTCTCGAAAAAATAGAACCAACAAATAGGTTTATCCCTGTCCGACGATTTTCAGCTGTGGAGTTATCTTTGGCTTCAACGTGATGCGGTTGACACTCTCACGCTTGCTCTCGTCAGCCATGTTCGCATAGATTTGAGTGGTTTCCACATTTTTGTGTCCGAGCATGTGCTGGACGGTGTAGATGCCTGTTCCTGCATCAACCTGCAAGGAGCCAAAGGTATGACGGGCGCAGTGGAATGTGATGTGCTTGGTGATGCCTGCTGCCTTCAGCCAGTTCTTCAAGGAGGTGCCTGTCATCTTGTCCTTGAAGTCGGGAAAGACTTTTGCATCGGGTTCGTATTCTCCGTCGTAGAAGCCGATGAGTTCAAGAGCCTCTTCGCTGACGGGGTTGTTCACAAGCTGCTGAGTCTTCTGCATACGCACAGTGATATACATGCCTCCATCTCCGTATGGCTGAATCTTTTTCCATGTCAACGCTTTGACATCGCTCTTTCTGAGTCCAGTCAGACAAGAGAAGAGGAAAGCCTTCTTCAATACTGGTTCCTTGCAGTCAGTGTTGGCAAGCTTTACGAGTTCCGGCTGTGAGAGGTGTTCCTTCTCCGTAGGGATAGTGTCTATCCTGTCAAGGAAGCCATTGGGATTCTCCTTGATCTTGTGGTCACGGTAGGCTGTGTGGAGCACGGCTCGGAAGGTTGACCAGTAGCCTGCAATGGTGTTGGTGTGCAGCCTCTGTTTCTTGTGGATGGTCTGTGGAGCGGTATAAAGGTACTCCTTGAACTTGTTGCACAGGTCAACGTCTATCTCCCCGAAGGTGCATTTGCCTTCGCAGAAGGTTTCGAAATGCTTATAGACGTTCTGCCATTTGGTGTTCCTGGCATCGGCCTTCTTCTTGAACCATGCGAGGAAGTTGCCTTTCTCCTTCTCTCGGTCAAAGAAGTCGTAGCGTTCGTTCACGATACTCTCATAGCGTCGGCAGCGCAGTGCCTCGGCTTTCTCCGTCATGCGCTCGTTGTAGTCACGTTCGCGCTGGTTCTTGGGCTTGGCAAAGATGTAGATGCCAAGTGACTCATGTCGCTGTACCTTCATGGTTGACTCGTCCCTGTAGCCGGGGTAGTAGTCAAGGTAGAAGCTCAGTTGCGTACCTTTCTTTATCTTACGCGTACGCAAGGTTACTGTCTTACAAATGTTACTCATACTTGTATGAAACTTGTTTTGTTAATAATCGAAGGCTATGCGTCTCATAGCAGGTGCAAAGTAACTGCGTGATGAAAGTGTGATCAACTTACCCTTTCATAACTCACGGATAATTGAACTTTCACGCAGTTGATACTTATTATTGGACATTATTGGAGCCTGTAAGCCCCGAATTGTGCCAGTCTGCCTGCCATTATTCGGTCTAGTTCCTCCTTGACGATGAGGTTCTGCACTCCGACTTTCACCTTCGTGAGGTTGTTCGTCTTGACGATAACGCAGATGTTGCTCTTGGTCATGCCGTATTTCTCGGCAGCTTCGGCTGTGGTGTAATAGGCATCACTCGCCTTCAGGTCGGGACGGAAGATGTCATCAAGATGTTTCTTTGAATAATAGGTCTTGCCATATTCTCGCTTGGTGGGAATATGGCGGCGGTAGGCTTGGGTGCGCAAGGATTCCTTGGTCGTGGAATAGAGGGATTCTGCCTCATCCGTTGTGAGCCATTCTGTCAAGGCTTCAATCTCGGCAGAAACTCCGAAGAGCGCATCCATGTGCTTGCGGCTATAATAGTTCTTGCCAGCAATCTTGCACATGGGTACTTGGTTATTCTTGGCAGAAGTGTAGAGCCATGAACGCTTCACTTTGTAGGTTGCCATAACATCGTCGCCAGAGATGTATTCAAGTGGCTCGGCAAACCGCATTGGTGATTCGCCAATCTGATTCTTGCCTTTTTTCAACGAAAGGGAAGAAGAAGTTTTGCACGGTTTGTTAGTCGGAGCACCAGGCAACACTCTATGATAAGGATTGCCAGCAAGCATCTTCTCGATGTCAGCCTTGCGGACGAATGCCATACGGCTGCTGATTCGGGATGCAGTAAGTTTGCCCTCGTTTACTAATTTGTAAACGTACTGACGGGAGCATCCCATGAGGATGGCAGCCTTGGAGAATGTGAGATACTCCTGGCTGGCGATGTCTATAACAGGCTGGACTGCCTTCAAAAAGTCCTGTTGCCTCTTCTTGCGCTGAGCCTTTGCAGCCTCAGCACAATGTTCTGAACAATACCTCTGCGAGCCGCTGTTACAAGTGAACTCCTTGCCGCAAAAAGCACATTTTCTTGTCTTTCTCATTTGACTCCTTTTTATGTGGTTTTACAATCAATTTCATGCAAACCTCCACGGAGTGAACTTTCGTCAATCATTGACACCCATTGTCAACTCATTCCACGATGTCACGTTCTTCAAATGAGGTCACTTCCTTGCTTCTTTCCCTCTCGTTCCTCAGTCAACCGTTGTCCACTCTTGTCAACCTTTGTCAATCCTGTCCACAAGATGGCAAAATAAAAGCCCTCAAAATTCTCCGCGGTAGAAATGCGTTGCAAAGGTAAGCGGATTTTTGAGAACCACCAAAAAGCAAGTCTGAAGTGTTAAAATCTAAAAGCAGTTGATATACAGGGCTTTATCTCTATGTGTTTCTCATTGTTTATAGTTGTTTAGAGGTCTCTAAATACGACCACCAAATGCGCCACTACCAATATCTGTCACACTAGTAGGTGTTGAAATAGATTTAAGGCTGTTACAATAAGCAAATGCATTTATGCCTATTTCTCTAACGCCATTTTCAAGGTTAAGAAACTCCAATTGTTCACATTTACTAAATGCATACATTCCAATATTGCCACTTTGTACAGTCAAATTCTCCAATCTTATACAAGCATAAAAAGCATAATCACCAATGGAAGTGATACTGCTTGGAATGATTACTGAAGTCAAATTGTTACAACCACTGAAAGCAGAATTACTAATAGTCGTAACCTTATTGCCAATAATTAATTTTGATATGTTCTTCCCACGAAAAGGAGATTCATTAATGTTTCTACCCAAATATAATGATTCAACAAAGCTTTCATCAAATGCATATTTGTATATGGTCCTTCCTTCAGAATAGTTATACTCTCCTTCCTTTCCAATAAGTAATTCATTCGTCCCATCTTCAATTATGACAGAATTAAAATTACAATCAGAAAAAGCATAAGCATCGATAGATGTAATATTCTGTGGAATATTTATTGAAGCCAAGCCTTTACATCCGAAAAATGCTCTATTCTCAATAATTCTAACATCATCACCAAACCTAACCACTTTTATGGAACTTAAGTTCTTGAAAGAAGACGCACTAACATTTGGACATAATACCTCAACAGAATACAAACTGTCGCATTTTTCGAAAGCACTGGATGCAATGGACTCAACCTGATTTGGTATACGTATTGCTCTAAGATTTGATACTCCATTAAAAGCATCGGCATCTATTACTCTTAGATTTTTAGGAAGTAGGATGTGAGTAAGTTTTATGTTGTCCTTAAAGAAATAGGCTCCTATTTTATTTTTGGATGTTGTATATTGTTGATAATATGACATCCCGCCGTCCACAATATTGGCGTCCTCCAAATCCAGATGATACAAATTTATCATTTTGCGGATCGTGAGTATATCTGTACCATTTACATCGCCCACGACTTTTAGAAATTTTACCTTTTCTACATTATCTACACCGATGGACATCAACAATTCTCCTCCTTGGGTATTCGTGACAATTGTTGGGTTATACTCACATGTCTGAACAATATTTTCTTGATGGTAAACCGACGTTTTAAATGTATACAATCCTTTATTTAATAAAGCCTTTGTGATATCTTGATAATTGTAAAATACGAAAAAATCACCATTTGAACTTGAATTGTAAGAGATTGTTACAGTGCTATTTTCTGCTGCCTCCGTATCACTTTCAGAATTGTTGAGGGATATGCGGTTTTCTCCTTCAGTATCTATAAGAATCGGATAATATCTCACTCCTCCTTTGACAGTATATATGCATCTGACATCTTTCCAATATTCATTTCTTGCATACAAATAAGTTGAGTGCTCTGGAACTTCAATAGATGTAAAACATTGTTTTTCACTGACTTTTGGTGGAACAATAGCTCTCAAAATCAATTTGATATTACCACAACCTTTGAAAGCAGAGCTACCAATGGATGTGACGCTATTTCCAATTGTCACTTCGGACAAGCTACTACAGTTCTCGAAAGCAGAGCTACCAATGGATGTGACGCTATTTCCAATTGTCACTTCGGACAAGCTACTACAGTTCTCGAAAGCAGAGCTACCAATGGATGTGACGCTATTTCCAATTGTCACTTCTGTTAATCCACTGCACGCTCTGAAAGCCCATTCGTCAATATATATTACGCTATTAGGAATCGTAACTGAGGCCAAGCCGCTACACCCATAGAAAGCACTTGCTCCTATTGACGTTACACTGTTGCCGATAGGCACTGAGGTCAGGCCGCTGCACCCATAGAAAGCACTTGCTCCGATTGACGTTACACTGTTGCCGATAGTCACTGAGGTCAAACCGCTACACCCTCTAAATGTTGAAATGCCAATGTTAGTTACCTCATTTCCGATAAACACTTTTTTAAGACTACTATTGTTTGAAAATAATGGATGTTGTAAACCGTCGTGACTACTTCCTCCATTAATGTTTTTTCCAATGTATACAGAATCTAGAGGGCTATGGTAAAAAGGGGAACAATAATTATATACTTTATATTCTCTATAATGTCCACCTACAGTTTGTCCCTTTGTAGTATATGAACTATAAGAGCATTCTATTTTTAATTCTGAGCTATTTTCATAACTGTTGTTTTGGACATAAAAATAATGAAGTGAAGAACAGCCCCTGAAAGCAGCAAATCCTATTTCATTTACCGCACCGCCTATTGAAATAGATTCTACGTCAGAACAGTCTTCAAAAGCAAGGTCTAGGATTTTAGACACATGGAATGTTAAACCATCATATTCTATTTCGTTTGGAATAATAATATTACCACTATACCTATTATCATATGGACTATTTGTCACAAAAGCTTCTTGTTTAGAGCGGTCAAGATTGTAAAAAACACCATCTACACAACAATCATAGGCATAAATGTGTGAAGAATACACAACACACAATAGTAATAACAATTTTTTTAAAATAAGTAATAATCGATTCATAGTCTCCTTAATTCCGTAGCATTTTATTTTTTTTAAGTTTTTTAGCAACAAAAAGTTGCTCAGGATTTTGCACGTCAGATTTTTCACTTATGTTAGTGCTGCATCAAAAGACAAGCAAAATCATCAAAGACATGGCAAAGGTACAAATTAAATTCGAGAGAATCAAACCTTTTGGAGAAATTTTTCGCGTAAGAGAGTTTTTCCCCCGTTACATGGAATCCGTTATCTCCAAAGACCTGGGTGTTCGATGCGAGTCATCCGCCTATTAGTAAATTGAGATAGTGGGCTCGCTGTCAAGATTCTACTTCTGTGGGAGCAACTGCTTGGAGAATGTGTGAGTCATCTGATGCACCACCTCTTGCTTGATCCCACTCCTCGCGCATTCAGCTTAGACACCATTCTCAGGGAATCTTCATGCCGCGTGGCGCTAACACGGTTTATACTTCCGAAACTAGAAAGAACCTTGACTTCAATAAAGCCACGAAACGGAATAGCCTGTTGTTGAAGACGCTCCTGAACACAGGCCAGCTCATGGCCGCGAAGTTATACTACCTGGATTCTGACCACTAGTTCATAGAGACGGAGAAGTACTCAAGATAACCAACAAGAAGTTCACCGATAACAGTCTCGGTGTGGCCGTCATTGGCAACTTCATCCTCGGGATAGAGAACCACGACGACAATGCTAATGTCCGTTTTCTCCAGCAGGACATGCTGGCGCATCTTCTCAAATCTTGGGCAGAACTACATCCGCGTCATACGGGCCAGAATGTGCTGTTGCTCATGCTCACTCGAGATAGTGGAAACTATCGAGAGGCATTCATAGCACTTCTATATCCGTACCAACCGCTGCGCCTTCCTCTACAATAACCAGCTGTCACTGAGGGGATGGAAGCACACGGAGATTAACGGCATCGAATATGAGCTGAACTCCATTATCACAGAGAAGTGGGAGGGCAAGGTATAGAGCAACATCATATAGGGGTAACGCTAGGTGGACAGTGGTCTGGACTTGTGGGAGGGAGAATACACCTACCGTAGCATTCTGACTACAGATTGCAGCTCAACATACGAAGACGGCCTTAATCTGTTTCTTTTCCATAAAAAGAATATGTTTATGTATATTTATGAAACTATCTTTTTGATAACTTTGGCAGGAACACTGCCAACAATGGTATTCCTGCAAAACTGATTAAGAGACAGTGAAATGTGCTGAAATGCATATATTTATGTTATGGTGACCATATATTCATTGATAACTAAAAGCCCGGTTCCTATATTTCAGGGAATTGGGCCTTTTAGTATGTGGTTACTGTCGATGATACGCCACAGGTATTCAAGCATATCGACCTTACATTCCATTTTATAAACGACTTTAGATATTAATACAAACTATACCATGTCGATTATTATTCTAACGAACCACAAAAATGACAAATGGCATGGATAAAACAAATATACCAAGTATTTTCCTATATCACCTTGAATGAAACCTCGATGACCATTATACGCATTGATAACCAGAAAAGCAAGCAATGCCCCCCTAATTCCATAAAAAGACATGACTAAAATTCCGAATATGGTCTGAAGAAATGGATCTTTCTTGAAAAGATAGAATACGATTATCAATAGCAATCCTCTGCAGTCATAGTCTGTATGGAAGTAAATGAGTAATACTCCTGAAACTAAAACAAGCAAGAGGATGTTGATGTTCGTTGTATGCCAATGGTCAATCATATACATCACGAATAGTCCTGCCAACAATGTGAACAGGACATTATGACTGCCGTCATGGTTGATTAGCTGCCAGGGGATTTCAGAAATAACGGCAAAATATAGAAGCCGTTGTGCATACTTGCAAAAGTCATGTGTGTGAAAATACCCTTCTACAATCAGGAATGCAAAAACCGGATAGGATATCCTGCCAATTGTTCGCATCACTTCATACAATGTACTGTATTCAGGATTGTTGCAAAAGAAGATAAGGGCCACATGGTCAACAACCATTGCTGCCATAGCAATAAGTTTAAGAGCACTGCCACTGAGTGCCCTTTCCTTTTCCGCGAAGTTCATTTAAATTGATGTTGAAATACTTAAAGAAGGTCTTCCGTATCTTTCAACAATTGTTTGATTCTCTCCTGTTCGGCCTCCATACTCATGCGAATCTTGGCAAGTCGTTCCTTAATAATCGTACCGGCTGCATACTTTTTATTGAAAAGGTTTGAATCATTAATATCGAAATCCCTTTCAAAAAGCTTATCTAAAGAAACGGTCTGGGAATAAAAGACCAGAAGCTTCAGATACACGGGAGACATGATGTTACTGCCACTCTCTATCTTGGAGATAGTGATCTGAAAGGTGCCAATCTCATTAGCCACATCGGTCTGAGACAGACCAAGGTGTTTACGGATGGCAGCAAATCGTCTGCCCATCTCTACAAGATCCAAGTTATTCAAATGCTCATCCATGTCTGTATCCGTATATGTTTTGTAATTTGCAAAAGTAAATAATTTTTAAGAGAAAACCAAAGATTATTGTTGATTTTATAATTATTTAGAGAGTTGCAAGCTGTTATGTCCCATCTTGCATAAGAACTAACTGTCTTTCGGTGCAAGGCCGAGAATTTCGGAAATCATCGCATCCACCTCTTCGTTGACACGTTTGAAGTTCCTGTTCAGCATGATTTCCTTTTCCTTGGAATCCTTGAACTCATAGATTTTCGGCAATTCCTTATAGAAACTTTCTTCCTGCTTAATCTTCGCCATGTCGAAATTGGTCTTGCAGAAATACTTGGTTGTCTTGAACTCCTCGCTTTCCTCCAGGTTGATGCCGCTGAGTGCCTTCATATCTGTTGGAGTGAAGTCACGGGCAGCCTGACCCGCAAGCCAGCCAGTTGCCATATCTGCTATCTTGGCTGCCGGTACGAGATAGTCAAGCTTTTCCGAAATCGACGTTGAGATCTTCTGGTCGTTGATAGTAATGGACTTGGAGGTCTGCTTGGCTTTTCCAAAGACATCATTCTGCGCCCATTCCAGCGTTTCCTTGTTTCGTGCTGCACCCATGAAGATGTTTCCACAGGTAGTGATAATCTTCTGCATTCCGTTTTTTCCATAGTCAGCTTCTAGCTGGGGAAGCTCCTGGAATCCCAGTGTTACGGCAACCTTGTTGCTTCGAGCCGTTCCTATCAGTCGGTCGATTTTATGGAAATACAATGTCGGCAACTCATCGACAATGATGCTGACAGGCAGATTCCCCTTGCTGTTCACACGGGTTATCAAACGGTTCAGGATCAAGGCATTCAATGAGCCGATAACCTGTTCCTTCTCCGGATCATTGGCAATGACCAGATACGAGGGGTGCTCCTTGTCGGAAATCTTCAGGTCAAAGTCATCACCGGTGAAGACCCAGTAGGCTTCAGGGGAAACCAGACGTGCGGCATTGACACGCAGCGTTCCGACCATACCTTCCAGCTGATCCATGGCCTTGTTCTGATAAGCGGACTGAAATGGTGCCATGAGTGACATAATCTTCTCATCCTGCATGAGGATGTCGAAGACATGCTCATAGGAATGGCCGAGAAACGAAAGAACATGCGGCATATCGGAATATTCTCCTGATATGGTGTCTGGAACCACCTCATTGCCGTCCTCATCCTCATACCAGGATCTCTCGATGATAATTTCTTCCTTCTTCTCATTCACATAGCGGAAGCCGTCAAGTTCTACGAACATGCCGTCACTGTCTATAGCGACATTCCGTCTCTTGGAGTCAATGAAATCCAAAACGACCTCTCCCTTCGCATCCAAGGCATTGTAGTCAGCCCAGTTCCTGATGACAAGCTGTAGTTTTTTGCCTTTCCAGCGGATAAAGCGTTTGAGCCGCTTTCCGTTCTTATAGCCTGTAGGATGGAAATTGACAAAGAAATAGATGATGGATGCCAGGAAGTTCTCTGCTGCATGGGTGAAGAAATCGTCGGAGCCACCTTTCTTATCGCCACCCTTATTCAGGGAGGCAAGCAAGGTAGCTGCCGTCTCAGATGCTCCGGCAAGGTCTGGTATGTACTTTCGCTGGATTGGATTAATACGGTTAGAGTATTCCACATCCGTAAAGTTCACGATATGGAATCCGCAGTTCTCCGGCAAGTGGCCGTATTTCTTGTTCTTGCAGTATTGGTAGAAGAGGTTCTTGCCAAGTGTCGGGAACTTGTAGTCATAGACCATCATGGCAAAACCCTTGGCTGCATGCTGTCTGATAAAAGGATCTATGATACCGAATGATTTACCAGAGCCTGGCGTTCCCAGAACGATGGTTCCTCTGAATGGGTTGATGATATTAATCCATCCCTTGTGCATCCTGCCGCTATAATAGTATATCATAGGGATATTTACGGAGTATTCGTTATCATTGCGCTCCTCAGACTGCTGGAAGCTCTCATTCTCAAAGTTGAAACGGTCATCGCCGAGCTTGTGATTATAATACTTGGCAATTCCGTCAAGTCCCTGATGAACAAGAACGGTACCGGCAATGGACAACAGGGCATACAGTACCCTGTTGCCAGGAAATCCCATCATCATGCCTCCCCAGAAGCCGTTGTGAACGACTATGCAGGTAATCATTAGGGAGAATCCGGCAATGATCGGATAAACGACCATTGTCTTGACGTTGAACTTCAGGCTTTTCTTAGCCCTCGTGCCAATACACGTCACTCCTATACAGATCAGTTCAAGAAACTTGCATGACACGACACTATTGAAAATCTTGAATCTGCCCAGCAGTTCCAAAAGGAAACCTGTCACCCTGTCATAGGCAGGTATGGGCAAGTTCATGACCAACTCCATGATAAGGAATATATAAATGCAGCTTCTAAAGATGTTGTACATCTGCTGCTGCTCTCTTGTCTCTTCTGTTGCCATGGTTATGATTTATCTGATTCTTAATACCGGTCGGACGCATCCTTCCGTTGTTTTCATGACAGAAGTGATGAATCCGTTTTCCAGACTTATGCTATAATAATACATTCTCTCACTGTCCGTGCTGCTTCCGTCCTGCGAAGAACTCAGGTATTGCCTGGTAGTGAAAGCATCGCCACCGATAGCCTTCATTGACACGGAAACGACAGCCAGATTTCGTGAGAGTGCTTTCAACTCTCCTGCTGATGGCAGCACCCAGCCTGAGACTGGACTGTGAAAGTTCTTCACAGCTTCTACCGCAGGGGAATGAAACGCTGAAGACAGGATGGCAGCGGTATTCTCGGCACCACACAGGGAGACCGCATCGTTCGTTACATTGGAAACCGTTCCTATGGAGTCGGTGTAGATGTAACTTCCCAGCTCCTTTGTGCCTACGACAAGTGCCGTGTCCTCATTAGTGTAGAAGATAACCCCCACTGCCATGTGGCTGTCTATGTCATAACCATAAGGGGAAACAACAGTGTTGTCGGACAGAAGAATATTGCCGACCTTGATGCTGCTGTCATATATATCCGTATGCTCTTCACAGCTTGCCATCGCCAGGACTGTAAAGACTGCAAAAGTGGACATCAAAACCTGGCATTTGACGAATCTTATCATCTTTCTCATTAGAATGGTATTTTTAGTCCTATTAATAAGCCGTTCCGGAAAGTGTCACCGTGATTGAAGTTCACGTTGTTTTTCTGGATGACCGTAAAATGCACACCGCTGGGGAAGACATAGTTATACTCAAATCCTCCTTCCAGTCCAAAGTAGAAGTCCCCCGTATGTGAACCACACTCTGGGCCGAAACGGAACCTGAGCGTAGAGTTCTTGAAGCGTTTGAGACTTTTCTTGTAGAGGATGCCACCTCCCCAATAATAGTCCTTCCAAAATATCTTGGTGCAGATCTTTCCACATGTGGGGTCTTCATGCCAACGGTCTCCGACCTCACCGAACAGTTCCACGGCATTGCCATAGTCCAATTCACGCTCATAGCCGAACGTGGCATTGACGGTGCTGTTGAACAGGAAGCCGCCATTGAGGGTGAAAAACTCATCACCATCACCTGCCCTGGCCGTTATCACAGCTATCAGGCATATCGCTATCATGAATGTCTTTTTCATCTGTTCTCTCTTTAAAGGGTGAATGGCAGCCGTTTCAGGAAGCGCTCGTCGAAGCCGTCGGCATGCAGGATGTCCTCATACTCGATGGGGATATAGATGACACGGCCAGAAATCTGATTCTCGGAAATCTCCAGACGGAGGATTTTCTCATCCGGGAAGGTGAGCTTGTTGATGACAATGACATTACGGTAGGCTTTCTTGAAACTTTTCGCGCTGTTCAGGGAATAGACAGGTGTCAGCTCTATCGTCTGCGAGTTAGTGGACTTGGACTCTTTCTTGTCCGTGAGCTTGATTCGCATCTCGTCGATGTCATACTTGATCTTGGTCTTGTTATAGAGGGAGAAGTCTATGAAGAAATAGTCGTTGATGGTATAGATATTGTTCACCACCGCCCTGATGCCATAGGCACTTGAATGGATATTATTGAACTTGCGCTGACTGCCGTAGATTGTCCAGGCATAAGCAGCCATCTGACTCTCAGGCATCAGCACATCTGGATTCTTGTACTGGCTCATATCCTTCATGGTTATCTGATAGACGGAGTTGGCCTTGGCCGGCCCCGTGGTATAGACGACATTGAACTGTGCCATGTGCCGTTCACCTATAACGGTTACCGTACCGGCAAGCTCGTTGTTATACATCCTGCCTGCTGGCTTGATGCGGACAATGTTGTCAGCACACTGGTTGCCGACAATCTTTGCCGTGGAAATATCTACCAGCTTGATATTCTCTGGCATGATGATGTGCGTGGTGACTTCCTCATTGACAAAGATGGTGTTCTTACGCATGTTGCCTTCAAGGATATAGGAATCCTCTGGCTTGGGATTACGGATATACCTGACAGATGCCGTGTCAGGTTTGATGTCCTTGTATTTCTTCTGGGCGATGGCCTCAGGTACGAATGCCGCCATGACAGCGAACGCAAATAAAATCTTTTTCATCTTCATAATGGTTTATGGTTGTTATTGAATGTCGGTATTCACGAGATAGACGATGGTGTTGTACTTGATACGTGCCTTGTTCTTGCGTATGTTGGCAGAAACGGCACTGGAAGCTGACTGATACATGTTCTGAAGAGCCTGGAGTGCAATGGCTTCACCGCTGATGCCACTGTTATAGCCTCCGTCAAAAGAGATATTTTGCTGCATGGCCTGTGCCCCGGCATCCTTCATCATGTCTCGGAAAGCGGATTCTGGCACATAGAACCCTTCCATTCCGTCATTGTCGAAGACGGAAAGGTTAACCTTGATGAATTTGTTCCCGATGAGTATGCTGGTTATCGTGGCTTTGACACGCTGTTGGCCGAAGCCTGTCACCGTTCCGTAGAGGTAGGTGCCTTTCTTCAGCTTCAAATCCTTGATGGAGACATCATCGAGCAGTTTGAAGCGCAGACGGGTTCCCTCATGGGCTTTCGTAGTCTTGTCAATCATTGCCTTGATGAGAGGCTCGTCGATCTTGTCCTGCTGCCCGACAGTGTTGAACTTGTCTGCATTGGGGTCGCTGATCTTATGGACTAGCTCTGCCTTGTTCTTCTCGACTTCTTCCTTTCTCTTCTGTTCTATAAGCTGCTGCCTTTTCTCCTGTTCGGCCTTTTCCCTGGCTTCTTTCTCTTCAGGGTCTTCTATTCCGAGAGCCGTATTGATGGCTTTCTGCCGCTGGCGGCTTCTGGCCTGAAGGTCTTCAAGCTCTCGGGCATAGTCATCCATCTCTTCCTGGCGGTTGCTGCCACGGCCATAGCCGCGTCCCGATGTGCCAGATCCAGCAGAACTGCCAAAGCTACTTCCAGCATAGGAATTGATATGCTTACGGGACTCTGCAAGGCTACGCTCCATATCCTCGACGGCCTTCTGCCTTGCCTGTCGCGCTGCATTGTCTGCATCAATGGCGTTAAGCTCACTTTCATGATAGCCACTTCGGGTACTGTCAAGCACTTCCTTTTCATCACCTATTCCGCTGATGGCAGTATAGGCTCCGTCTTCACTGAAACGCTTGCTCATCTCACTCATCTTGTCACCCAGTCCCTCATTACGGGCATCTGGGAGTGACATGTTAATGCTGTCGGTGACAACTCCCTCACGGGCTGTATTACCACCGCTGAATGTCTCAGTGACAAAATACGCCAAGGCAATCAAAGGGATGAATATAACCAGTGGAAAGATGTACTTCGGCTGTTTGAAATTGATTTTCTTCATAATGATATAATTAACCGTTCTTTAAGTTCCTGACGATCATCTCCAGCTGCCTGTAGCGGATGATGATTTCCGTTGAGTCCTTCTTTGTCTTGAAAGGGAGGCTGACAAGGGAATCAAGCTCGTGCTTGATGGCCTTTCCCTTCAGCGCCAGCCCTTCCATCTGTGACACTTGGTAGCTTTTGGCATCCTGAATACGCTGCAACCCCCTGAACATGGGATTGACGGGTGCTATCCCGGACATAAAGTTGCTTTCCTGCTTGTCCTCCCCGGCTTCAGAGAAGGTGGAAATGGTACCGATGACAAGAAGAAACGTCAGACAGGCGATGGTGATGGCTGCCGTCTTTTTACGATGACCGTCTGCCCAGGCATTGGCCTTGGCTATACGCTCCCGACATTTGAATCGGGTGAAAAGTCTCCACAGCAGGATTCTTATCTGCCTGACAACAAGGGATTCCTTTCCCTTGGTTCCTCGCTGGAAAAGCCGAGCGTGTTTGCCCCCCGAGGGCAAGCGACGTTGACCCTCACGGGCAAAATAAGAATGACCCTCTGCGGCAAAATAAAATTGACCCCTGA
>Ga0256407_10009092_pt1 | contig 14318 bp, 8 predicted proteins | sample RumenRJG_04DNA_FD_193489 | JGI IMG/M metagenome (GOLD analysis project Ga0256407, IMG submission 193489) | Bovine rumen microbial communities from Lethbridge, Alberta, Canada - RJG_04 | ecosystem: Host-associated > Mammals > Digestive system > Stomach > Rumen | place: Canada: Alberta | collected... | reverse complement strand
CGAGCTTATCAATATTTCCGAGGCGCGGATGGAGCGTCATTATGCCGATATCGCCGACAAGATCTTTGCCGAGAAGTCCCGGATAAGGATTGTGTTCATCGCAGGTCCTTCTTCAAGCGGCAAGACGTCTTCTTCTCTGCGTATCGCCCAGCAGTGCAAGGTACTGGGCATGAAGCCTAAAGTAATCGAGCTGGACAACTATTTCGTTTCGCGTAAGTTCACTCCGCGGGATGAGGACGGGAATCTTGATTTCGAGTGTCTGGAGGCCATGGACCTGAAGCTTCTGAACAAGCATCTGAATGCCTTGCTTGCCGGAGAGAAGGTCGAGATTCCGCGTTTTGACTTCCTCCGGGGCGAGCCAGTCTTCGAGGGCAATTTCATGCAGCTGGAAGACAATGATATCCTTATCATGGAGGGTATCCACGCTCTTGACCCTGCGATGGTCCCTGAGGTGGACAACAACCGTATCTTCAGGGTATACGCTTCAGCTCTGACCTCCCTGAACCTTGACGAGAACAACAATATATCTACTTCCGACAACCGTATCCTCCGCCGCATGGTCCGGGATTACAATTACCGCGGGCATACTCCGGAGAATACTATTAACGGGTGGCAGAGCGTGCGCCGTGGCGAGGAGAAGTATATCTTCCCGTTCCAGGAGAATGCCGATGCGCAGATAAACACGGCATTGATGTACGAGCTTCCTCTTCTGAAGTACTATGCCGAGCCTCTGCTCCGCCGGATCACTCCTAACAGCCCAGCCTACACCGAGGCTGTACGCCTGCTGAAGTTCCTTGACTATATCGTCGCTCTTCAGCCTAACGAGATCGCCGCCATTCCTCCGACTTCGATAATGCGCGAATTCATTGGCGGCCAGACCCTCTAGGAACCCCATTTACTAAACACTAAAGCATAGAACTATGAGTACATTAATTTACCTTGCAGGCATCGTCCTGGCAATCGTCGCAGTTCTTGACATCGTCAAGAAGCCTATCAAGACAAGCGGAAAGATAATCGCTTCAGTTATTCTACTGCTTACCAGCTGGGTCGGCCTTATCATCTACTACCTCTACGCCAAGGACCACCTCACCGACTGGTTCAAATAATGTAGCCGTGCTTGATGAGGTCGGCTTTTGTCTGAATGGGGAAGGTGTAACCGTCCTTGATCAGGTAGAGCTCGTCCGACACGGGTAGCAGTGCCTCATACATATGGTCGGAGACTATGATTCCCTTGCGCTTCTTTTCCGCGAGGATGAGATTCTGTATCTTCTCCACGTCCTTCGGGGCGATGTAGGAGAATGGCTCGTCCAGAAGGCAGAATTCGGAGGCAGACCTGAGCACAAGGTATATTTCCGCGAGCCGGGCCTCTCCTCCGGAGAGCTCATGGAAGCGCTTCCCCTGTTTATTCAGGAAACGTACGTCAAACGACACCAGACCGTCGTAGTCGACATGATACAAGTCAAACGCTTCCTTCAGCGTCATCCTCGCCGGCATGAACAAGCCCTGGGGAAGATACTTTACCCTATTGCCGATACTGTTGTAGTCGGTATCCATCTCATCGTTGAACCGCACGAACAGGTTCTGGGCCTTGATCCCGCCCATTATGCACCTGAACAGACAGGACTTTCCGACCCCGTTCCTTCCGAAGAGGCCGGTAACCTTGCCGGTCTCGGAAGTTATGAACGCACTCCGGAGGACGATCTGCTGACCGAATTCGAGATGCACGCTGTCAACCAGCATCTTATTTATCCTATCTGACGACATTACCGATGAAGCATGAAACAGAAATCAGGACTATGAAGAATAAAAACTCCGTCACGACCGGGATCAGATAGTACTCGATCTTGCTGATGCCCAGATTCAGATAGAAATAAATAGCATGCTTGTTCTGGAACGACTCGCACAGATACAGGATTACTGGTATGCATAACAGTTTCATCGTCATGCATACCGGTATCGCTACGGGATAGAAGAAGCACACTATGGCGGCAGCAATGGAAAACAATGCCGATATCACATAAAAATGCACTCCGTATCTTTCCGAAAGACGTATTTTCTGTATCAGAGTCATCAGGACAGCTCCTTATTTGCGGATTTCGCGGAGGGAGATGGCGAAGCCGCCGGAGCGGGCCATGTGGAGATTGAGCTTGGACTTGGAGGTGACAGTCTTGCGGGTTATGGTGTAAGACTGAGGATTGGTCTCGAAATCAGCATCCGGACCATCCGCATAGATTACAGCCTCATACTTCACCTTAGGCTGGAGGAAATCCAGGGCCACCGTAATGTCACGGGCAGACTCATCCGTGATGCCGCCCACATACCATACGTCACGGGCTACGGCACCCTCGAGGTCAGCCGAAGTGGCATTCTCTCCGAGAGCATACACAAACCTTGCGGCACCGCTGAGGGCATCCTTCTTTCCGTCAGAAAGGGAAGCCACGCCCTCCTGGGACTTGTTAAGCGTAGAAAGCTTAGGATGACGCGCAGTCACCACATAAGCGCCCGGCTCGGCAGCAAGGTAAAGGCTCTTGTCCCAGTCGACAGCCACATCCTTGATGAACTGGAATGCGTCCATGAAAGGAGCATAATGCTCAGGAAGGTCCGCAGCCATCTGCAAAGGAGAATAGAATGTCACATAAAGACCAAGCTGGTTGCAGATAGTCATCCTCATATGTCCGCGCTCCCTAGGATTGAGCTTGCTCATGTCCATCTCGAAGATACCAGGAGTATAGTCCATAGGACCGCCCTGAAGACGCGTGAACGGCAGGATGGTAGTGTGACCAGGGTTGATGTCCGAACGGAACTCCGTACCCATGGCAGACTCGTTGCCGATCATGTTAGGATAAGTCCTGCAGAGACCGGTAGGACGCACGGCCTCATGGGCGTTTACCATGATATGTTTCTCGGCGGCTTTCTTGATGCAGAGAGCATAATGGTTGATTATAGGCTGGCTGTAATGGTGCTCGCCGTAAGGGATTATATCGCCCACGTATCCGCTCTTCACGGCATCATAGCCATACTCGTTCATGAGATCGTAAGCCTTGTCGATATGACGCTCATAATTGACCGTCGAAGACGAAGACTCATGGTGCATTATAAGCCTGATACCCTTGGAATGAGCATATGCATTCAGCCCCGGAAGATCGAAATCCGGATAAGGAGTAACGAAATCGAAGACATAATCCTTCTGGTGGCCGAACCAGTCCTCCCAGCCTTCATTCCAGCCTTCGATAAGAAGAGCATCGAAATGGTTCTCGGCGGCGAAGTCGATGTAACGGCGCACATTCTCATTGTTGGCGCCATGACGGCCATGAGGCTTGGCAGCGGAATAATCGGTCTTTCCGAGCTGGACTGACGGGAAGTCATTTGTATATGACCAGAGGCTCTTGTTGGTGATCATCTCCCACCAGACACCCATATACTTTACCGGATGGATCCAGGAGACATCCTCCAGGGCACAAGGCTCATTAAGATTCAGAATAAGTCTCGAAGCGAGCACCTTACGTGCATCATCCACGACCATGACCGTCCTCCACGGACTCTGGCAAGGAGCCTGCATACGTCCTTTGACACCCTGGGCATCAGGGGTAAGCCATACACGAAGCTTCATGTTCTCGTCATCCAGTTCCAGATTGGCAGTAGGGAAATTCACGACCTCGGCCTCATGGATATTGACATACAGGCCGTCGTCTGTCTTCATCTGAAGAGAAGTCTGGACAGAAACACCAGGCACGGCAGCCTGCGAAGCATTGGCAGTACGCGCGCGATCTACAAGTTTGCGTACCTCCGAAAGACGGCTCTCGGTATAATTGTACTCCTGGGTATCGTAATCTCCGGGGAGCCACCAGGCGAGATGGTCTCCGGCAAGAGCAAACTCGGTAACTTCCTCGCTGATAAGGAAATAAGTCAGAGCATTCTCAGCAGGGAATTCATACCGGAATCCCAGACCGTCGTCATAAAGACGGAAACGGACAATCATGATCCTGCCGGATTCCTGCTTCAGAGTGACTGCAAGCTCATTATAATGATTCCTTATCTCAGCCTCCTCGCCCCAGACAGGAGTCCACGTCTCGTCAAAAGAAGAAGTCTTGGAATCGGCCATGCTGAAACCGTCATACAAGCTCCATGGCCCGCCGAATCGGCCAGCATACGGCATCCTATGCATGGAAGGATCATTATTGAATACAAGAAGGAAACCCATGCGGCTGTCAAGTACCACCGGACTGCCCTTATAAGAGAGATTATAGACAGGAGCTCCACGCTCGTCCAGACGGAAATCCAGTTCAAGATTACCATCCGGACTCTTCAGAGTCTCTCCAGAATAGGCAGCTACCGAAAACATGACGGCAGCGGCAAACATCATCAAAACTTTCTTCATATTATTTCTAACTGTTCAAATAATTGTCCAATATAATAAAATTATCTGTCAAATTCAGCAATAAGCGCAGTCCCGGCAGGCACTGTCAGGCCAGGACCGAGAGTCACAGGCATACCTGAAACCACATCCGTGGCAGAAACCGGACCGGACACGAATTCGGCATAATGGTCCCAAGGGACAATAACATCATGGCCGGTATTGTTGACGAAGACAAAGACAGCCTCCGTCTCATTGTAACGGAAATAAGCATAAGTATTGTCCCTGCCGAGGAAATGGAGAGTCTTGCCATCATGCAGCACAGACTTTTCCTTGCGCCAGTTGAAAAGTCTGGCGGTATAGTCATGCAACTCGGCAGCTACCCCCTTGCGGCCGTCAGCAGAGAAAAGATCGGTCTTGTCATCGGCCCATCCGCCCGGGAAATCAACCCTGCGGGCAGGATCGCTCTGTTCGCCATTGAATGCTTTGAACATCATCTCGTCGCCGTTGTACAGCTGCGGGATTCCGCGCATGGTAGCGAGCATGGCCAGCGCCACTTTCATCCTGGAAGGATCGCTGCTGAAGATATCCCCGAGACGGGCATGGTCATGATTTGCCAGGAAGATCATCATATGCGAGAGATCATGATATACGAAATCATGGCTCAGACAATCATAGACACGGGCCATTCCCTGTCCCCATCCCGGATTGTCACCGCGCTCGCACATGGCAGCCACGATAGCCTCCTGGAGAGGAAAATCCATAATCGTAGGCAAGTTGGAATTGAAGCCGTCCTTGTTCCCGTTCCCTGCCTGCCAATAGGCCAGCTGCGAGTGAGAAGAAGTCCAGCACTCCCCTACGATATTGAATTCAGGGTACTCCTCAAGCACGGCTGCACACCACTTGCTCATAGGAACCTTCTCATTATATGGATAAGTGTCAACTCTGAAACCGTCCAGCCCGGAATACTCGATCCACCATATCGCCCACTGCTGGAAATACTTCAGCATAAACGGATTATCCAGATTCATGTCAGGCATCGAAGGCACGAACCAGCCGCTCTCCTGAAGATTAAGGTCATATTTCGAAGCGTTCGGGTCCATGTTGGTGGAGAAAGCCACATTAGATCCGGTAAACTCCGGGAAGACGTGGATCCAGTCCTTGAAAGGCAGGTCATCCATCCACCAGTGCGCCGTTCCGCAATGGTTGGTGACGATATCCATGATGACCTTCAGGCCTTTTTCATGAGCCTTCGATACCATCTCGCGATAAAGTCCGTTGCTGCCGAAACGCGGGTCGATATGGTAATAGTCCCCGCAGGCGTAGCCATGATATGAACCCTCAGGCTCGTCGTCGACAAGAAGCGGAGTGCTCCAGATTGCAGTCGCGCCGAGTCCGGCGATATAGTCCAGATGGTCGATGATACCCTGGATGTCACCGCCGTGACGGCCTCCGGTGAGGCTGCGGTCGCCCGGTTCAGCCATGTCCTTGACAGAATCGTTGGCAGGATCGCCGTTGGCGAAGCGGTCTGGGAATACCAGATATATCATGTCCGCCGTAGTAAAACTCTTACGCTCAGCCGAACCTTCAGCTCTTGCCTCTATCCTATAGGGATAGCTGAACTCGCGCTCGCCGTCGGAGAAGACGAGATCATAAGTCCCGGGCTCTGCCGAAGCAGAGATAGCGACGTCCACAAAAAGATAATCCTGGCTGTCGCCAGGAGTTACGGATTTGACAGAGACACCCTTTCCGCCCTCTATACGGACATTGCAGGATGCGATCCTGTCGCCCTTGACCATAAGCTGGAGAGGCATCTTCATGCCTGTCCACCAGCTGAGAGGCTCGACTCTTCCGACCGGTGACTCAGAGTTTTTCGCAAGGACCATATAGCCCCATGGAGCGAGGTCGACCGACTTCGGAGAAGCCATGCCGATGCCAGAAAAGACAGAAGTATATTCTCCTTCAAGAGAAAGGCTGACTGTCTGCTTCTGCGCCGAAAGATTGGCGATCACCACGACTTCGTTTCCACCGAGAGAACGGCTGAATGCAAGCACGTCTTCCGGGACATTGTCAAAGAAACGCATATCGCCGCCGCGGGATCCGGCCTGAAGTGCCGGATTGTCGTGGCGCATCTTCACCAGAGTCTTGAAGAAGGTGGTATACTCATTCTCCGACCAGTCAGCGACAGGATCTTTCTCAAAGAACTCGATACGGCGCGTAACTCCTACTTCCTGTCCGGTATAGATAAGCGGATGGCCTTTAGGAAGAGTGAAGCAGAGCACTTCCATCACGTTGGCGGCATCGCCCATACGCTCGAACTCGCTTCCGCTCCATGAGTTCTCGTCATGGTTGGACGTAAACATGAGACGGAAACCCTCTTTGCCCATCTCCTTATCATCTTCGACGACATACTTGCGGATTGCTGAGGCCTTGGCCTTACCCTGCGCTATGTCGTTGAGAAGATGGTGCAGTTTCCATGCATAAGTAGCTTCAAATTCAGAATTGGCGCTGCTGAGCTTCGGCGTCTCGGCCTCTGCAAGCAGGTAGATTTCTGGATAATCCCTGCGGATACCAGGAAGGATTCCGTACCAGAAATCGGCAGGAACTTCTCCGGCGGCATCGCAGCGGAAACCGTCCACGCCCTTCTCCAGCCAGAACCTCATGCAGCTGTCCTGGGCTGCCCAGACTTCCTTGTTCCCGTAGTTGAGACTGCGGGTATCGGTCCAGTCATACTCATATATGGCATTGCCCTCGGCATCCCTCTCGTAGAAATCTGCAGGCTTCTCCGTCATCCATATATGGTCCGGAGCAGTCTGGTTGGCGACCCAGTCGAGAATCACCTTGAATCCCATGGAATGGGCGGCATCCAAAAGCGACTGGAAATCCTCCATCGTACCGAACTCAGGATTGGTGCTGCAGTAGTCGGAGATGGCATAATACGAGCCGAGCGTACCCTTACGGCCCTCTTCGCCGATCTTATACATAGGCATCAGCCAAAGTACGTCGACTCCGAGTTCCTTGAGTCTCGGGAGCTGCGCCTCGACGGCAGCGAACGTGCCCTCTTCGGAGAACTGGCGTATATTGATTTCATAGACCACAGAATTATAGGCCCATTCAGGATGGGTCGCAATGGTCTTTTCAACATTGCTCCGGCAGCCTGCCAGCGCAACGATCGCGGCAACTGCGGCGAGTAAAAGTCTTTTCATATATTTTCGTTATCTATAGTTCAAATACAACTGAAGAGTTCGCCCCGAGTTTGAGCGAAGTTCCATCGACGTATGCGGTACCGAGCAGGGCCACGCAATGTGCCATGCTGTCGTCCACCTCTATCGTCTTGTCGGAGTTGGCTACGTTGTGGATGACCAGAAGTTTGGAGCTGCCGGAGGTCATGTACCATGCTGCTATCGCAGGATCGTCAATGGAAGTGACGCTCATCTGACCTTCTGCAAGAGCCGGATAGGTATTGCGAAGTGCCGAGAAAGTCTTGTAAACGTTCAGCAGGGACTCTTCGTCGGCAAGCTGGCTCTCCACGGAAATGGAAGCGGTCAGCATGCTCTTGTCAATCTTCGATCCAAGGCGCTTAGAAGCAAGGCCGGTGTTGCTCTTGGTCCACATCATAGGGGTACGCACATACTCGTCTCCCTTGGACTTGGTACCCCAGTATCCGAGTTCCTCGCCCTGATAAATGAACGGCTTGCCGCCCGCGGTGAGAAGGAAAGCAGCAGCCTGTTTCTCCTTTGCGAGATTCTTGCCGAGGTCGCTGGCAGCCCTGTCCTCGTCATGGTTGGAGAGCTTAAGAGCAGGAACGGCATCGCTCCTGCGGGCCTTATAGGCATCATGGTACCCAATTATGTCAGCGACAAACTTTCCTGCGCGCCTGTTGTTGAGCACGTCCCTGAGCCCCCACCAGAAGCTGAATTCGAAGACTGACGGAAGGCCGTCGTAGTAGCTGTAGGTTGCGGGAGCGTCACTGAAGACTTCGCCGACCATAAAGATATCCCCTTCTCCGCCGGCGGCCTTATAGGTAGCGTTGCACCTGTCATACCATTTGTCGAGGAAGGTAGGGTTCTCGGAGGATGTCTCGCTCCAGTAGATATGCTTGACGGCGTCGAGACGGAGTCCCGCCACGCCCATGTCGATCCATTTGTCAGCTGAATTCGCAAGATCGACAAATGCAGGAGAAGTCTCCGCCTCCGAAGCCTTGCCGTAATTGAAATCGGCGAACCAGTCGGTCCAGAGATGGGAATGATAGTATGTCACTTCCTTGAAGACTATATCTGCGGCTTCGGTATTGTTGAGGGTGAAAGGCTCTCCGAAGGCGATTACATCTCCGGCCTTTCCGCCATACTTGGTACCGTTGTCCCAGGTTTCACTCGATGTCCTTATGAGGAAGCCCCAGTCAGAATCGAAATCGACGACGATATGGTATTTTCCGTCACCGTCTTCTACGAAAGCCCTACATTTATCGTCATTGCCATAATAGATATATTTCTTCGACGAGCCCATTTCGACTGCGGCATCTGTTTCGGTAACAGTCACTACCGGAGCGGAATCGCTCTTCCAGTCGAGGTCGAAACGGAAACGTCCCTTCGCCCCGACCTTCTCTCCACCTACCGCGAACCATTGGCCGGCATCGAATCCGTTCTTCGGGAACATCGGTAACTTTCCGGCCTGGATATCTGCGGAAGGAGTCTTGCTGAAGAGGAAGTAATCCCTGTACTGGCTCTCTTCGCTTGCGCAGGCGTCCTTGAACCATGGATGGTCCTTTCCGGCATGGTTGAGCACATAGTCGAGGTAGATGTCTATGCCCTTTGCCTTGGCTTTCGCCAGAAGGTTGCGGAAATCGTCCTCGGTACCATATTCCGGATTGAGGGAGAAATAGTCCAGGACATCATATCCATGATAGGACATGGCAGGATGGACAGGCGAGAGCCATAGGGCTGTCACTCCCATTACGTCTGAAAGATAATCCAGCTTTGAGCTAATTCCGTTGAAATCACCGATGCCGTCGCCGTCGCTGTCCGCGAAGCTGTACACGAGAAGCTGATAGGTCGTCGAAGCTCTCTTTGTACCGTCGAAGGCAGCAGGAGTGGCGGTCAGAGGGACCATGTTATCGGCGCTCTGACTCACGGATACAGTGACATCAGGAGCTCCTGAGACGGAGATGCGGATTGAACCGGTGCGTTCGTCCGAGCCCGTATTCTCGTCAGCTGTGACGGAAATGGAGCCCTTGCCTTTGCCGGAAGTCTTGTCGAGATGGAACCAGGTGGCGGACGGGGTTGCCGTCCAGTCTCCGGTAGTGCTTACGGCGATTATTTTTGTGCCGGTGGCTTTTGGAGCAAAGGTGACGGTTGTCGGGGTTGCCGAGAGGGTGACCTTTACGTCCGGAGTCTCTTTGTTGTCGCCGCCACAGGAGCTCAACACCGCAATAGTTGCGGCCACAGCCATTATATACTTCAATATTCTTTTCATATATAGTTTTATTTGTTCCCGGCAAAGGTACTGACGGTCCGGAGACCGTGGCCGCCCGCGGCCATCGTGAGCGGGAGGGGCCCAGCCGTCAGGCTGGGAGGGATAGGGCCGAAGGCCCGTAGTCTGCCGGACCATCAGTACCTTTGCCGTAATCAATATTACGAAGCAAAACAGAATTATAAAAATATATAGACCACTGTCTATAAATTGGCAGACTGGAGTCCGGTCAGGGGCTCCAGTCCGAAAAATATACTACTGAGCGTCAGCAGGGGTCTTGCCCGCTGTCATTACGTATATCTTTTCAGATGCGCTCTGGTAATAGATGTCGTACGTACCGGCAGCCACCTTGATATTGTCGCCGCCCGCAACTGCAGCGAGAGCGGTATCCGGAGCTGCGTCGGAAGCACCTCTGTTGTCTGTCCAATCGCTGTTCTTCCTGATCTTTATCTCGTCGTCTGCTGCAAGAGTGATGCCTTTCGCAACGAAATATCCTTCAGCGTCATGGTACATCACGGCATCAGGAGTTCCACCCCAGCCGTTAATGGTGCCGACCACACCCCAGTACTCAGGAGCAGCGCCTGCCGTCATCACGAACAGAGCCTTCTTCTCGGCATCCAGCCAGATGTCATAGGTGCCAGCGCCCGGCTTGAGGTTGTCGCCGCCGGAGATGGCCTCGACCACGAAGCCCACGTCGGTACGGCCGCCATAGTTGACATCCCATGAGTTGCGGTAACGGACCTTGATCTCATCGTCAGCGGTAAGGGTGACGTTCTTCCTTACGAACATGCCGTTCTCCTCTTTCATGGCGAGGTCGGCAGAGCCGCCCCAGCTGTTGATGGTACCTACCACGCCCCAGCCTATTACCTCGACAAGGATGGTCTGATCCTCAGGGTCGTATGTAACTACATAGTCATTTTCCTCCTCGATGGCGATATCGTCACCGCCTGCGATGGCTGCGAACGGGATTCCGAGAGCCTCCATGACACCGCCGACATTCTCGGTCCAGTCATGGTTGCGACGGATCTTGAAGCCGCCTGCAGAAATCTTGGTGACAGGGCTTACCCACTTGCCGTCGGTAAGGGTCATGTCCACGTCGCCGCTCCAGCTGTTGAAGTCTCCGATAAGAGACCATACGTTACCGTCAGATACGGTGATCTCAAGCTTGTCGAGGTCGAGGACGACTTTGTAGAAACCAGCTGAAGGGAGTTCGATGTTGTCACCGCCTGCGACTGCTGCGAACGGGGTTCCGAGAGAAACCATGGTTCCGCCATAGTTCTCGTCCCAGCCTGCATCCTTGCGCCACTTGAATGATGTAGCTTCTTTAGCAGTTACAAATGCAGTCCATACGTTGCCGGAAGCAGTGGCGAGCACGTCGTTGTCCCAGTCACCGTTGAGGCCGATGATGTTCCAGCCCTTTACTGTAGGTCCCGGAGGGGTTTCGCCGCCGCCTTCGCCAACAAGACCGCTCTTGCCTCCGAGAGACTTGACAACCTTGAAGAGCTTGGCATCAGGGTTGACGAGAAGGTCATATGTACCTGCCTCTGCGACTGCCAGATTCTTGCCTTTCTCCAAGCCCTCGATCTCTGTATCGAGTTCTGCGATATAAGGCTCGGTATCACCGACAGCGCCGATATTGACATCCCAGCTCTGATCCTTACGGAACTTAAACTGATCGTCAGGGGTAAGTTCTACACCTTCTGCGACATGCCACTCTCCGTCGGTAGTCATAGCGATATCCTTGTTCCAAACCATCTCAAAGCTTGCAATCGAGCCTATGACGCTCCATGCGCTCTCCTGGTCAAAGCCCGGATAGGTCTGGAAGGCTGCGTAAACCGTGAAGGTCTGGTTGTCTACGTCGAGCACGAGGTCATACGAACCATCTTCTGCAACGGAGATGTTCTTTCCCTTATCTACGGCAGTGTATTCTACACCAGTCGATGCCACGAATGGATCGGACTCGTCTGTACCGCCGAAGTTCTCGTCCCAGCCTCCGTTGTTACGGAACTTGAACTGATCCGTCGTGGTAAGTTTGACGTTGCGGGCTACGTGGCGAGAACCGTCAGTGTACATGACGATGTCGCCGTTCCAGGTCAGGCCGGCGCTGGCGATATCGCCGATCACGCTCCATGTGCTGACCTCCGTGAAGTTCTCCCAAGGATTGCCCTGGGCGACAGGAATCGTCACTTCGAAGTCCTTGACAGATATTCTGCCTTCGGAATCGATATATCCGTTCTTGCCGTTGTCACCGTTGGTCTGCAAGCTTGCGCGCACTACCATGTCGAAAGATACTTTCGAACCTTCTGCATATCCGAGGCCCATGAGAGTCTTGCTGATGGCGGAATTCTTGACAGTGATCACGCCGTCCTTTGCGGAAGCGGTGAGGGCTTTTTCTACCGGCGCATCGTTTACTGACACGATGACAAGGAAGTGGTTGGCTGCAACTTTATCATTGAAGCCCATGTTGAACACAGCCGGAGAGAAAGAAGCCGTGATGGCATCCTCAGAGGCTGAATACTCAAGAAGGACAGGAGCGTCGGCATTCACAGGATCGAATGTCGCCAGTTCTTCCCGGTCGCAGGAGATTGCGGCGATGGCCGCGAGACCTGCAAGTATTATGGTTTTAATTCTCTTCATAATAGTAATCTGTTAATATCCAGCATTCTGGCTGAGCTTCTTGTTGGAGTTGAGCTCGGCTGTCGGAATAGGCATGAGGTTAAGATGGCTGTCGGCTGATGTGCCTTCATGAATGCCACCCTTCCATGTCCAGAGATAGTCGGCGCTGGTGAACTTGTTGAAGCGGATCAGGTCAGACCTTCTCCAGAACTCCCAGTAAAGTTCGCGGCCGCGCTCGTCGAGCATCTCGTCGAGGGTATAGGTGCAGTCGCCGAGACCGGCTCTTGAGCGAACAGCATTCCATGCTGCCTTGCCTTCTGCCTCTGTAACTGTAGAAGCGCCACGGAGCTGGGCCTCCGCAAGCATGAGGTATGCATCGGCTGCCCTGAAGAGAGGAACGTCAGTTGACGGGAAGTTAACCACTGTCGGGGTGGAGCCGTCGCTGTATACGTTGGTATATTTGTGTGCGGACCAGCCATAAGCGAACTCGAGGATCTCGATGTCCTGGGTAGAGCTCATGTCGCCGTTCGGTCCCCAGAAGAGCTTACGTGCGTCAGCATCGTCGAACTTGGCGATGAACTCCTTGGTAACGAGGGTTCCTCCCCATCCGTCATCGATGCCGAGAGCGGCTGCGGTAGCGGTATCACCACCTCCGCAAGAAGACTTGATGATGAAGGTTGTTCCACCATAGCTCTGGATATTGGTACCGTCCTGAGGGACGCAGAATATCATCTCGTCGGTCATCTTGTCGTTGTCGGCGCCGAAGAGGTCGGTATATTTAGCATGGAGAGCCGGATAATCGTTCTTGATCTCCTTGCAGAGGGTGCCGACTACATCGTAGTAAGGCTTGGCCTCAGAAGCGGAGATTCCGAGATATACGGCAGCGTTGAGGTTCAGGTGTGCACGTACCATCTTGACGAAGTTTACGTCGAGACGTCCGTATACATTCTGCTTGGCACCCTTGAGTTCTCCGCCGGCGATAAGGTCGGCGCACTCGTCATCGATCCACTTGAAGAGATCGGCACGGCTGATCTGGTCAGGACCGACAGCACCTACCGTGCTGGTCTCGGTAGAGAACGGAACGTTACCGAAGATATCGATAGCGTGGTAGTAGCTGAGGGCGCGGAGAGCGCGGGCTTCTGCAATCATGGTCTTCATGTTTGCGGATGAAGCGAACTCCGAAGCCTGGGCGCGGCGGATGAATTCGTTGCAAAGTCCGATCTGGTAGAATACCCTGGAGAACATTGCGGTCACGAATACGTCGGTGGTAGTCCACTTGAGAGCGTGGAGATCCTTTACTGTCTGGTCATTCCATACGATCAGGGCCTCGTCGGTAGTGAACTCCTGCATGTAGAAGAGCGCACGCATGTACTGGCCGAAACCGCCGTCGATACCGTCGATATCCGGAGCACCGTCAGGGCCGTCGGAGCCTGAGACCGTAAGGCCGGCATAGCACTTCGCAAGGAGCTGGGCATATGCGCCCTCTGAGTCGAGCACTTCCTCAGGGAGGGTAACCGAAGGATCGATAGGAGTGACATCAAGATCGCCTACGCAGGCAGTAAGCCCAAGGGCGACAAAGATGGATATTGCGATTCTATAAAGTTTCATGATTCTTTTCCTCCTTGATTAAAAGTTAAACTTGGCTCCGATGACGAATGTTCTCGGACGCGGCCAGATGTTGGAGTCTATGCCGCCGAAGATTTCAGGATCGAGACCGTCGTAAGGAGATATGATCAATACGTTCTGGACAGTACCGAAGAGGTTGAGAGCCATATCGTTCTTGAGAGCGAAGGTATAACCTACGGTAACATTGTCGAGCTTGAAGAACGAAGCGTCCTTGATATAGTAGTCTGAGAAATACTGCGCCTTGATGAAGCCG
>Ga0256407_10009091_pt1 | contig 14319 bp, 15 predicted proteins | sample RumenRJG_04DNA_FD_193489 | JGI IMG/M metagenome (GOLD analysis project Ga0256407, IMG submission 193489) | Bovine rumen microbial communities from Lethbridge, Alberta, Canada - RJG_04 | ecosystem: Host-associated > Mammals > Digestive system > Stomach > Rumen | place: Canada: Alberta... | reverse complement strand
TGAGATGGTGATTGCCAAACAAAATAGTTAAAACTTAGTTAAACCAAAAGAAACTCAAAAATGAGAGGCCCTTTGTATAAAGGACCTCTGAATTAATTGAGTGCTTACTTGATGCCAATCATATTGCAAGATTTTCGTTTCAAGCATTGTCTATAGTGGGTGTTAACCTATTCGTGTTGATTTCAGGTTATTTTGGAATTAAACTAAAGGCAACTGGGTTGATTAATTTACTATGGCAGATAGTTTACATTGCTGTTGTCTGTATTTTTGTCCGCTATGTAATGTCTAAGATGGGTGGGGCGAATTTAAACTTTGAAATTAAACATTTTTTTCCTGTTACAAACACAGTATGGTTTGTACCGTCATACATCATGTTGATGGTGTTTAGTCCTATTTTGAATTCATATGTTGAAAAAATAACTACAAAACGCTTGTTCTTTTATACATTAGGGCTCTATGCTTTGTCATATTATTGGTCTTCATTATGGGTTGGAACCATAGCTGGTTTTGATGGATATAGCTGGGGGTGGTTTGTTATTTTATATTTATCGGGGCAGATTATCAGACGTCTGAAGGACGAGAAACGATTACCTTCGAGGGTGATAATGTTACTCTCTTATTTGTCTCTCACGGTATTTGTTGTTGTAATTGCATTTGTTCAGAATTATGTGCCGATAGGTCGAAGTTTGATGTGGGTTTATAATTCACCACTCGTATACACTTCATCTATCTGCCTGTTCGCCTATTTCTGTCAACTACACATAGCGTACAATAAAATTATTAACTGGCTCGCTGTATCTGCTTTCGCGGTTCTGCTATTCCACATGTCGCTGTTCAAGACTTATCAAAGTATATGCAAATGGATATATGACAACTATAATGGAATAACTTGCATTGCTGCCTCATGTGGATTTATCATTGCTCTATATCTCATCGTAACAATATTAGATCAACCGAGAAAGTTTATATTTGATTTCATTTCAAAACATTAATTCTCATAACACGTATGTTTTTACTAGATACTCTTTATAAAGTAAACAAGCATACTGCTTTAGGAACGTCCATTTGGGACAAGTTGCAGGTGAAACGTGCAGTAGGTTTTGCGGTGAGGATTCTCACAAATTACGTGCTTCCTTTACCATTGCAATACTTGTCCGAGAGTTTAAGCCGAGGAGAGAAAGTTCCTGTTATCATCTCGCTGACAAGTTTTCCTGCTCGCATAGGTAATGTTTGGATGACTATAGAATCCCTATTTTGTCAAACTCACAAGCCTATGTCAATTGTGCTATGGCTATCACGCGACCAGTTTCCCAATGAACTAAATGACTTGCCATCTCGCCTTGTAAAACAACAAGAGAGAGGCTTGGTCATCCGCTTTGTGGATGGCGATATTCGCTCCTTCAAGAAGTTCTTTTATGCATTTCAGGAGTTCAAAGAATCGCTTGTTATGACTCTTGATGACGATTTGCTGTTGCCGTCTTATTTTCTGAAGAGTATCTACGACTGCAAAAAAATGCACCCAAATAATGTTATTGCCAGTTTCGGATTTCGTTTTTCTTGGGATAACTCAATAGATTATATCCGTCCTACTGGGACTAAGATAAATCCCGGCGATAGTGGCAACAATCTGTTTTTTGGTTCAGGTGGAGGTACCTTATTCGACACTGCTGTTGTGTCAAAATTGGACAGCATAGAAACAATAGTAAAAATATGCCCAACTGCAGATGATATTTACCTCAATGCCCTAATACGTATCTGCGGTTTTGGAGTAACATTCCACATGAATAATCCTCTTCTGTCAATTAAATCCCGTAACAACGTAACGCTTGTTAGTCATAATGGGGAAATTGGCGACCCGAAATCAATAAATGCTAGTCAGTTAAAAGCTTTAGTTTCTTATTATAAGTCAAAATCTATTAACAATCCATTTTTTGTTTAATATGCATACAATAATTCAATACATTAATAAAATACTTATTCCATTATTGCCGGAAACACGGTGTTTTGGGATGAAAAGATTTTTTTGGAAAATGGCCGGTGCTCGGATAGGAGAAAATGTGAGAATTTGTTCTTCTGCACGATTTATTGGCGATGGCACATTAGCAATATCTGACGGCACTTGGATTGGACCTAGCTGCTTTATCAGTTCTTCGTCTGAAGTCCTCATCGGACACGATTGTAATATTGCACCCAAGGTAAATATAATTACAGGAACGCATGAAATTGACACAACAGGTCCTTCTATAGCAGGGAGTGGTTACGCTTTGCCTATAGAAATTGGTAACGGTGTCTGGATATGTGCAGGTTGTACCATCGTCGCAGGTGTTAAAATAGGAGATCGGTCTATTTTGGCTGCGGGTTCCGTTGTTACACAAGATGTTCCTGCAGGTGAACTATGGGGCGGTGTGCCTGCAAAAAGAATAAAAACTCTAATTGAACAAATATGAAAAACCAATACGACATCCTATTCATAACGCCAATACCTTCTTTCTATAAAGTTAATTTGTTTAACGAGATAGCAAAAGAAAAAAGGATACTTGTGCTCTATACGGGGGCTAATGAAGAAAAAAGAAGTAATGATTTCTTTAAAAGCGATGCAAAATATGAATTCCAAGCGCTTTGTGAAAACTCTTATTTGGCAATCTTTCAACTGGTGAGGTTATTATGCTCGCATAAGTTCAATAAAATTATCGTGAGTGGTTGGGATACCATTATTTCATTTGTGTCAGTTTTTATTCATCGGAAAAAGGGGAATGGTTGCATGGTGGAAAGTAGTCTCTTTGATAGTTCTACAGATGGTTGGAAGGCTATGATAAAAAAGGTACTACTAAAAAGAGTGTCAACAGTGTATGTATCTGGCAAATCACAGCTACGACTCGTTGACACACTCGGTTTTAAGGGAAAAACCATTGAGTTTGGCGGATGTGGTATCTTAAGGTATCAAGAGCAACCACCTTTTGAGAACCGTCACAAGGTACATAATTTTTTATATGTTGGTCGACTGATAGAGGTGAAGAATCTCTCACTTCTCATTTCTGTTTTTAACGAATTGCCACAATTAACTCTAACCATTATAGGCGAAGGCCCTTTAGAGAATGAATTGAAACAACATGCCAAAGAGAACATCCATTTTCTTGGGAGCGTAAATAATTCAGAGTTGTCGAGATACTATATTGAAAATGACGTTTTTGTACTGCCTAGCATTAGTGAACCGTGGGGGCTAGTTGTAGAAGAGGCATTGAATAATGGCACCCCAGTGATTGTGAGTTCTCATGTGGGTTGTTCAGAGAGTATTGTGGAACCTTATTCGTCTGGTATAGTATTTGAAAATGGAAGTAAAGAAGGGTTATTTAACGCTGTCAAACAAATGTGTAACGTTGATTCTTATAATCAATTTAGAAAGAATGTATCTAAAATAGATTTTATAGAAAGAAGTAAGCAACAGATTAAATCCTTTTTGTAAATTGTCATATTAATAGTTGTACCATCTATTTTTTCATTGAATGAACGAGTTAAATATCCTGGTTAATTATAAGAAAGATTTTTGGCCTATATCGATAGCCTTGTTGGTATTGTTTTCATCAATAACGGGCTTTTTTCTACTTAATCAGTTATACTATTATATAGCAGTAGCCGCCTGTGGTATAATTATCTTCAAAAAAGGAGGAGTAAGATTAGGAAATGTGTCTGTACTTTTGTTGATTATTGCCTGCATCATCAGTCTTCTCTTTAATAACGTGCTTAGTTTTTTTAGAGCGTGGCAACGATTGGGCGTTTACATTTTCATTCTTTTTATGATTAGCCCCTTATTGATAAGTAAGGATGCTGTCATATTTAAGTCAAAGTTATTTATTTATATTTGGTTGATTACATCAATTCTATCTGTTGGCTCTTTCTTCAGCTATTATCTTGGAATTAATTTATTTAAGGTTAATGGAACTGAATTGGAATTGGGCGCTGGTACATTTGGTGGGCTTATGAATCATTCTATGGCATTGGGACCATCTTCAGCGTTATCGACCATTTTCCTATTTGTACTTGCTATTCTTACAAATACAAAGGCTAAACGCTATTATTATATTGCCGCTCTCCTTTGTCTTGGTGCTTGTTTTTTATCTGCATCCAGGGCTGCCGTTGGTGCATCAGTTGTAGGTTGTTTAGTTGCCTTGGCTTCTATTAATAAGAATCATTTATCACGGACTTATAAGATTCTATTCATCATTGTGGCCATCGGGGCTGTTACATTCCCAATTTGGGGCGGTGTGACTGATCTTGTTATGCAGAAGCAAGAGAAGAACAAAGAGATGGGGGGTACTATGGCTTCAAGAGAGGATAAATATGGGGCAAGAATAGAAGAATTTGAGAGTAGCCCTATTTGGGGTATTGGCTACTGTACGGTTAATCCGCAATTAGATAATGTCAACCGCGAAAATGGACAAATTGAACCTGGGTCGTCATGGTTGGCAATTGCGTCAATGACAGGCATTTTCGGTCTGTTGGTAATGATTCCGCTATGTGTTTCTTCTATAAAAAAAGCAAGGAGAATAAAAGATGATTTTTGGAGAGGAACTCTTTCTGGGATGATGGTATTCTTTATACTTCATATGGCTGTTGAAGGATACATTTTTGCGCCCAAAAGTTATCTAAGCCTAATTTTTTGGCTACTTATATCAATCATTGACGGTAAATACTATTATGAAAGGAATAATAGTGTTTGATAACACAACGAATAAGGACACTAAAAGTTTTTTAATTCCTCCAAATCTCGAGATATGCCCACACTCTTACAAATAAATGCTGTTAGTAATTATGGCTCCACTGGTAAGATAATGGAGAATATTGCCGGCGTAGCGGAAAAGCACGGTTGGGATAATTATATTGCTTGCGGCGGCCGTTACTCGCAGCCGAGTAAATACCATACTTATATAATTAGTTCGAAATGTGAAAATTATTTTGCTGCGCTGCATACATTACTGACCGATAGACATGGATTTGCACTTGAACGTCAGACCAAAGCTTTTGTAAAATGGATTGATACTATTAAACCAGATATTATCCATTTACACAATATTCATAGTTATTACCTTAATATAGAGGTGCTATTTAGATATCTTTCAGAAAATGAAATACCTGTTGTCTGGACACTGCATGATTGTTGGGCCTTTACAGGGCATTGCTCACATTTTATAAAAATTAAGTGTGATAAATGGAAAACAATATGTTGTGATTGTGAATTAAAACATGATTTCCCCAAATCTCTGTTCTTAGATAAGTCATATCAGAATTTTCAGAATAAGAAACGATTGTTTTGTAGTCTAAATCGGATGGTAATAACACCGGTATCAAAGTGGCTGGCGGATATGACGTCCCTTTCTTTTCTTAATAAGTATCCCATAAATGTAGTGTATAACGGTATAGATACAAATTTGTTTAAACCTGTGGAAGGTGATAGTTTAAAAATAAAGAATAATTTACAAAATAAGCACATTATATTGGGCGTATCGAATGATTGGGGCTTAATGAAGGGGCTTAAAGATTATTTTGCATTAAATCAAATAATGGATTCAAACTGTCAGATTGTTCTTATTGGAATGAACGATAAGCAAATATCTGAATATGGAGATAAGGGGATTCTATGCATTCCAAGAACAAAAAGCGTTGACGAACTTGTAGAATGGTATTCTGCTGCTGATGTGGTTTTGAGTTTGTCTTATGCGGAGACATTTGGTCTTCCTATGGTTGAAGGTTTTTCATGTGGTACTCCTGCAATTGTGTATGATGATACCGCTCTATCTGAACTGATTACGCCCGAGACGGGTTATCGAGTTCCGGTAGGAAATATTGAAGAGGTGAAAAAATGTATAGAGAAGTTGTGTAAAAAAGGTAAAGAGTCTTATTCTGCAAAGTGTATTGAGAGAGCCCGGAAAACTTATGACAAAGAAGTTAATTACCAAAAATACATTGATTTGTATAATGAGCTACTTGGCTGATTTGCTGTCGTTGTCTATTTGTTTCACGAATGATATTATTAGATAAAACATAATAATCAATAAATATGATAATAGTAATTGGCGCAACAAGCTTTATCGGTGTCCACACCGTCACCGAATTAGTCAACCAAGGATGCGAAGTCCTTGTAACTGGACGTAAAAACCGCTTCAAAGAGCACTACGATGCTCTCGGTGTGAAATATGTCAATCTTGACCTCAACAACGAGGCAGATTTTGAACAACTCCCCAAAACTGGAGTGGAAGGAGTAATTCTTTTGGCTGGTCTTCTGCCGGCTAACGCTCCCGTCAACCTTGATGAGGACGAGAATGCGGCAGACTATTTCCGCATCAATGTGATAGGAACTATCAATGTGCTTGAGTATTGTCGCAAGAATGGAATCAAAAGGGTTATATCTACTTGCTCATACGCTGATGTTCGTGGGGCTTGGAGTGCAACAAAACGTATAACTGAAGATGAACCTCGTGATTTCATCTACACTGGCGATCATGCTGTGTATGTGATTTCCAAGAACGCCGCTAATGACGTGATGGAATATTACAACCAGCAGCATGGAATGAAGAATGCTGTGTTCCGATTCCCTACGGTGTTTGGCGTTACTCCTCACATGTCTCTCTTTGTGAATGGTGAGATGAAGAAGTCTGGTTTCCAAATCTTCATGGAGAAAGCAGAGAAAGCAGAAGACATCACTGTGTTTGGTAATCCTAAGATGATTCGTGACGTGGGTTATGTGAAGGATATTGCTCATGCCTTCTATTTAGCTATCAAGAGCGAGAATACATACGGGCTTTACAATATGACAGCAGGGAATGGCGTAACACTCCAGGAACAGGCAGAGGTGATGCGCGATGTGTTCGGTCCTGCAGATGGACGTAGGAGTCGCATCCTCTACAAACCCGAAGTTCAGAATAACACGCCTTCCTATCTCTTCTCAATGGAAAAGGCTAAGAGAGACTTTGGCTTTGAACCTAACTTCAAGACTTACCGTCAGATGATGGAGGACTTTAAGAAGGACTGGGATAATAACTTGTATCGTGATTTGTTCAAATACTAGTGATAACGAAAACGACAACCATAATGTATAAACATTTCTTTAAGAGGCTGATAGATTTTATCATAGCTTTGATTGCATTTCCATTCGTGCTGCTGCTTTGTGTCTTCGTTTGGGTTGCCATTAAGATGGATGATGGTGGCCCATTATTCCACATGGCATCACGAATTGGAAAGAACGGTCGCATCTTTAAGATGTTTAAGTTCCGTTCTATGATAGTGAATGCTCCCGATCTGAGGATGGAGGACGGCAGTACCTATAATGCAGAGGATGACCCTCGCGTGACAAAGGTTGGAAAATTCTTGCGTAAAACCAGTTTGGATGAAATACCGCAGTTACTGAACGTGCTGATTGGTGATATGGCGTTGATTGGCCCAAGACCAGATTCTGCATTTTATCTGGAGCATTATACACCCGAAGAGAGAGTTATTCTAACAGTTCGCCCAGGCATTACTGGATGGAATCAGGCAATTAATAGAAATAGTGTAGGAACCAAGGAGAAATTACAGGCGGATATTTATTATGTGGAGCATCTTTCATTTCTGTTTGACTGTAAGGTAATCTGGTTAACTATCAAGACAGTTTTATCTCATAAAGACGTATATAGAGCGTAAAATGAAGAAACTAATGGTACTAGCAGCTGGTCTGCTCCAGATTCCTGTGATAAAGAAGGCCCGTGAGATGGGCTACTATGTGATTGCGGTGGATGATGATTCCAATGCACCAGGAATGGCGTTGGCTGACAAGGCAATTGTGCCGGGGGGGCTAATGAACGAAGAGAAGATGGTGGCGATAGCCAAGGAAGAGCAGATAGACGGGATGATACACCCCTGCTCGGAAGTGGCAATGAATGTGATGGGGCGCATCAATGACGAGTTGCATTTGTGTGGCATATCGAGAGAGATTGCCATCAGGGCTACAAACAAGCACTTGATGCGAGAGGCATTTGAGACATATGGTGCTCCCAGCCCAAAGTCTATCTTGACAAAAGACGAAGATGACGCATGGAATCTATTCTGCAACGAATTTGATACAAACGCTATATTGAAACCTTCACGTAACAGTGGGTCACGTGGCATTGCCAAGGTAGAAAAGGGAATTAGCAAAGAAGAGTTTGTGAGTCTTTATCAGAGAGCTTTGAATGAAAGCCGTGACCATCAGGTTTTGATAGAGCAGTTTATAGAAGGACCTGAGTTTTCTGTAGAGGTGATTGTCTGGAAAGGCGAGCCCCATGTGTTGGCTGTTACAGATAAGAAGACTACGGAAGCTCCATACTTTGTGGAGTTGGGGCATAACCAACCTTCGGTTTATCCTGTGGAGATACAGGAGAAATTGAAAGCAGGAGCTATTGCTGGATGTAAGGCTTTAGGTTTGACCTATTGTGCCGCCCACTGTGAGTTGAAATTGCAGAATGGCGAGGCATACCTGATGGAGATTGGAGCGAGAATGGGTGGCGATTTTATATCCACAGAACTGACTCATTTGAGTACGGGTATTGATATGGTAGCAGCTACCATCAGTGTGGTTTTGGGAATGGAGCCCAACCTTCAGCCTATTGAAGAAAAACATGGCGTTTGTATTCGCTACTTTACACCAAAACCTGGTAAACTCATATCCATTGAGGGTGAAGAGGCATTGAAAAATGCTCATGTGTATGATGCTGAGATTTATCATAAGATTGGTGATGTGATTCCAGAGGTGAAGTCTAGTATCGACAGATCTGGCCATGTGATAGTTACTGCATCTACAGCTAAAGATGCTATTACCATTGCAGAAAAACTAATAGAGGAAGTAAAGATTATTACTGAATGAAAATTTTAGAATTACCTGCATATTTCTATCCCGAGAGCATGTCTAGTTCTCACTTGGATGATAATCTACGTGAGGCGATAGCTAAAGCCGGAATTGATATGGCGATATATTGCCCAACACCGACAAGAGGCATCACGTTAGAAGTACGCAAAGAGTATAAGAGAAAGAAGCTGGAAAAGATGTATGATGGACATGCAACCGTTCATCGTTTCTCGCTTTATCGTGAAGGGAAGAATCCTGTGTTACGAGCATTGCGTTACACTTTTGCTTGCATCATGCAGTTCAACAGGGCTGTATTTGCCAAGGACGCAAGGAGTTGTGATGTAATGTTCATTACCAGTACTCCTCCCATCAAGGGTGCAATGGCAGGATTGGCTAAGAAGTTCAATCATAAGCCTATTGTGTATCAGCTTCAAGACATTTTTCCTGATTCGCTAGCAGGATCTGGGCTTGCTAAGAAAGGAGATTTGCTATGGAAAATTGGACGGGCTATAGAGAACTTTACCTATCGCAATGCGGATAAGATAGTGGTTATTAGCGAGGACTTCAAGAAGAACATCATGGCGAAGGGCGTCCCCGAAGAGAAAATAGAAATGGTGTATAACTGGGTGGACGAAAAAGCTGTACAGCCAGTAGAAAAGTCCGAAAATCCGTTGTTTGAGGAGTTTGGATTGTCGCGTGATATATTTTCGGTAGTCTATGCTGGTAACTTGGGTAATGCGCAGAACATCAGTATTATTTTGGATGGAGCAGCTCGTCTGCCAGAGGTGCAGTTCGCGGTGTTTGGTACTGGTGGTTTGGAGAATGTAGTGCGTGAGCGGATTGAGAAAGAGGGATTAACCAATGTTCATTTGAACCCCTTGCAGCCATACGAGCGTGTCAGTCAGGTATATTCGTTGGGTGACGTTTGTGTGGTATCTTGTAAAGAGGGCTTTGGCGGCAGTGCGATGCCTTCAAAGACTTGGACTATCATGTCCTGCGGACGGCCAGTGATTGCCAGTTTCGATGAGGGAGAATTGAAAGAGATATTGGAGAAGAATAAATGTGGTGTGTTTACGCACGCAGGTAATGTGGATGAGTTCGTGGAGGGCATCAAGAGCCTTGCAGCAGAACCTTCCCGTTGTGAAGAAATGGGTAAAAATGCCCGTCAGTTTATATCGGACAATTTGACCAAGGAAGTTGGTAGCAAGAAATACGTTGAGATAATCAAGAGTGTTGTATAAAACGTAATAACAGAATTTGTGAGAAGGAATGGGGAGAAGGATATTGTTATTTATATGGCTAAGCACGGCCATTGCTTGCTTCGGGCAGAATAGGGTTGGCGATGTGGATGTGTTTTGTGGTGCAGAATTGTACTACAATGACACAGACATGAAGCGCCTATATAATGTGCTGATAGACCTGACACCAGGCGTGAAGTGGAATATGGGGAAGGGTTGGATGGCTGCTGGTCAATTGAATTGTTCTGTTGTAAACTATGGGTATGCAAAAAAATATAACTACCTGAGACTGGGTATTGTTGCTCTCTCGAAGGAATTGGCTTTCGGAAAAGACCAGCACCTGAAGTTTACTGGAGGTCTATTCAGTCGTGAGCGCTATGGTTTGGATGCACGGTGGATGATGCCAGTCAACTCTTGGTTGATGCTGCAAGCGAGAGCTGGACTGACCAGCACATGGTGGTGCTCTACCAACGAGCAGATGTTTGAAGGGAAGAAATGGACTCCAACAGCCATTGCTGGTGCTAATGTGTGGATAGATAAGTGGGCTACGGAATTCAGACTGAGTGGTGGCCGCTATATCAATGAAGACTATGGTATTGAGGGTGAAGTGTACTGCCACTTCAATCATTGTTCGGTAGGCGTTTTTGCACAATACCATGAGCCGTATCATACACCCTTGATAAAGAATACAATCTATAGACATGCTGCTGGTTTTATGGTCGTAATGATGTTACCGCCATACAAGATGAAGGATAAGAAGTTCAGAGTGCGACCAGCATCGAACTTCAGGCTAACATACAATGCTCAATCGGATGGTTACTCGATGAAGAAGTACCGTACAGATCCAGAGGAGAATGAACGTGAATATCAAACAAATGTGAGATGGGGAACAGGATTGTATCGATAACCGTAGGGTTAATGTTTGCGCTTGGTATATCAGCTCAACAATATACTGGAATGGGTGGATTGATTCATGTTCCGTCAGCAGACATGGATACAGTTCCCGTTGCGCATCTGGGTGCGCACTATGTGAATCAGAATATGATACCCGACATAATGACAATTGACGGGGAGAAATATAACTCGTGGACTAATTACTTGACGGTACAGCCATTCAGTTGGTTGGAGGTTGGTTATGGTTATACGTTATGGAAGTGTCACTGGAATAGTATGCCAACAGAAAGAGTGGGCTTTTATACGAAAGACCGCTATTTTTCAGCTCGAATACAGCCAATAAGAGAAAACCGATGGTGGCCTTCGGTTGTTGTTGGTGGCAATGATGTGATAGGAACCAATGATGATGGGACATCCGCGTCTAGTTTAACAAAAAACTATTATTTAGCATTGTCAAAGCATGTGTCCCTGAAAGGCCAGTATATTGGCGCGCATATCGCATATAGACATTATATACAGTCGTTTAACAAGAAGTGGAATGGAATAGTGGGAGGCATAACCCTGCAACCATCCTTTTATAGACCGTTAAGATTCATTTGTGAGTACGATGGGCAATATGTGAATGTGGGAGCAGACTGCACCTTATGGCGTTATTTGATGTTGCAAGCTTCTTTGCAAAAATTCAGGTATTTTTCAGGCGGTGTATGTCTGAGAGTTCCGTTAGTAAGAATGAATATAAATAAGTAAACAATATAATCATAAAGACAATATGAATACTAAGTTAAGAAATGTTCCGTTCTCTCCGCCAGATATGTCGGAGGCAGAGATTGAACAAGTAGCAGAGGCATTGCGTTCTGGTTGGATTACAACGGGTCCGAAAACAAAGGAATTTGAACGAGAGATTGCAGAGTATGTTGGTACTCAGAAGGCTGTGTGCCTGAATAGTGCTACGGCTGCTATGGAGATGGCATTACGCTTGATAGGTGTTGGGCCAGAAGATGAAGTCATCGTACCAGCTTATACTTATACTGCTACAGCTTCTGTTACTCAACACGTCGGTTGCAAGGTAGTAATGGTGGACAGCCAGAAGGACAATGTGGAGATGGACTATGACAAGTTGGCTGAAGCTATCACTGAGAAGACAAAAGTCATTTGTCCGGTGGATTTGGGTGGCGTGATGTGCGACTTTGATAAGATCTTCGCTGTGATTGAGTCCAAGAAGCATTTGTTCCGTCCTGCCAACGAGATTCAACAGAAGATTGGTCGCATTATTGTAGCTGCTGATGACGCTCACGCTTTTGGTGCTCAGTGGCACGGAAAGATGGCTGGAAGTATTGCTGACTTTAGCTCATTCAGTTTTCATGCGGTAAAGAATCTGACTACCGCTGAAGGTGGTGCCTTAACCTGGCATCTTCCCTTTGGGAATGAGCCAGTTCAAGTTTTAGGTTTCAAGGTTCAAGATTATTTCCCAACAGTACCGAGAAAAGAAGGTGAGACTTGGGATGAGATGTTATATCGTATCTCCCAGCTCTTGAGCCTGCACGGGCAGAACAAGGATGCTCTGGCTAAGACTCAGTTAGGAGCCTGGGAATATGACGTGATTGGTCCTTGGTACAAGTGCAACATGACCGACATTATGGCTGGTATTGGACTGGCACAATTGAGCCGTTATCAAGGAATGCTTGAGCGTCGTCGCCATATCATTGGAGTTTATGACAATGCGCTGAAAGATTTGCCTGTTGCCGTATTGAAACATTATGGTGAAGACTTTGCCGGTAGTGGCCACTTGTATATCACCCGACTGTTGGGTCGTTCTGATGAGGAACGTCGTGCTGTGATTGTAAAGATGGCTGAGCGTGGAATCGCATGTAACGTTCACTATAAGCCACTGCCAATGATGACGGCTTATAAAGCACTGGGCTTTGATATCAAGGACTTCCCGAATGCCTATAATTTGTTTGTGAATGAGGTAACATTACCTTTGCATACCCGTTTGACAGACGAAGATGTTGACTACGTAATCAGCAATTACGTGGATATCGTTAAATCTCTTTAGTTGAGAGTTTAGTGTTTAGAGTTGAGAGACAGTTTGGAAAGTTTAAAGTTGAATAGTTCTTTTCTCACACTCGTGCGTTTAGGGATAGAATCATCGAAAGATGCGAACATCCCGAATGATGTTGACTGGAATGAGCTGAGGGTCCTTGCTGAGCGGCACGGACTTTCAGCCATTGTGCTTGATGGGATAGAAAAACTACCTGACGGACAAAGACCGCCCAAGGTGTTCCTGCTAGAATGGATAGGTGAGACACTGCAAGGGTATGAATACCGCTATGAGTTATATTGCCGTGCCATAGCGGAGATGGCAGGCACCTATAAGAGTCACGGATTTAAGATGATGGTCTTGAAGGGTTATGCCTGTTCTTTAGATTGGCCAAAGCCAGAACACCGGCCTTGTGGGGATATTGACATTTGGCAGTTTGGGAAGCAGAAGGAAGCGGATGCTCTTTTGGAGGCAGAAAGGCCAGTTCAAGCGGCTCAAGGAGTTCAAGAGTTCAAGGTTGACAGGTCGCATCATCACCATACTGTGTTTTACTGGCGTGACTTCATGGTGGAGAATCACTATGACTTCATCAACGTGCATCATCATAAGTCGAATGCAGAGGTAGAGAAAGTACTAAAGGAGTTGGCGCAGGATGATTCACATAGTGTTGAGGTGTATGGTGAGAAGGTTTATTTGCCATCTGCCAATTTGCATGCTCTTTTTCTGTTAAAGCACACGATGATTCACTTTGCGGCAGAGGGTATTTTGCTAAGGCAGTTGCTCGACTGGGGGTTCTTTATGAAAGCCCACCATCAAGAGATTGATTGGCATTGGTTCTCGGAGAAGCTGGAACAGTTTCGAATGACCTCTATGTTCAATATCTTCAATTCTATCTGCGTGGAGGACTTGGGTTTTAATGCTGCAGTGTTCCATCAGGTGCAGTTTAGTCCGTTATTAAAAGAGAAGGTACTGAAGGAGATTATTGAGCCAGAGTATGGTGTAGGGATACCAAAGAGGCTTGTTCCACGATTGCTGTTTAAATTTCGCCGTTGGAAAGGAAGCGCATGGAAACATGAACTGTGCTATAAAGAAAGCATGTGGAGTGCGTTCTGGAGCGGGGTATGGAATCACATATTAAAACCTTCGTCAATATGAATATAGATTTGGTTTCCCGTTTACGTGAGTTTACAGACCAGGGGGACGGGTACCTGTTTCACAGAAAAACTAAGTCAGTAATAATCAATAGTTGAGCAATGCCAAGGCAGGCGAGACAAGCATCAGGAACTGGTATA
>Ga0256407_10009089_pt1 | contig 14323 bp, 11 predicted proteins | sample RumenRJG_04DNA_FD_193489 | JGI IMG/M metagenome (GOLD analysis project Ga0256407, IMG submission 193489) | Bovine rumen microbial communities from Lethbridge, Alberta, Canada - RJG_04 | ecosystem: Host-associated > Mammals > Digestive system > Stomach > Rumen | place: Canada: Alberta... | reverse complement strand
TAAATTTTAATTCCAATATTACTATTATCCAAAGAAGAAATTTGTTGTCCTGAAGAAAAATCAATATCATTTAAATTAAAAAGACTATTTGGAATTTCATAATTATTTTGATTATCAAAATCACATATTTTAATATGACATCTATCTCTAGCAAATTTAATAATAATTTTCAAATTATTAATTGGATTTGAAGTTTTAATAAATGGATTATCTTTTCCTATTCTTTCTAAAGCAACATCCATTGTAATTGTTTTTTCTTTTTTATTAATTGATTTAGACATTAATTTATAAATTGGATTATTATATTGTTCTAAATTTGAACTAGAAAAAAAATCATTTGTGTATAATGAAGTTAATATTATATCTGGATTATAATTTGGTGCATTATATAATAGCATTGATGATATTATTAAAGTAAAAAAACTAATTAAGAGAATTAATCCTTTTATTACTCTTTTTTTATCATTTGAATCTAAAACAATTTCTGGAGTAAATGAATTTGAACTTGATTGTATTGGAACATATTGATTTTCTCCAGTATTATTATTTGAAGTTGGAGTATTCATTTATTTTTTATATGTATATTTTTTTAAAAATGTTTAATTTATAAAAATATTATTTTTTTTTGAATAAATTTGATTAAATATCAAAATGAATATAATTCATATTACAGCATAAATTCATATTTAATACATTAAAATATAATTTGTAATTAGTTATTTATATTAGAAATATCTTCTATTATTTTTATTTTCAAATAAATAATTTAACAACATCCAAAAAACATTATTAATAAGTAACGTCTTTATATTTCATAAGTTCGATTACATTAAATCTTTTTCTAAAATCATTTACAAGAGTATGTGTAAGTATTTTATTATAAAAAGTATTTTCATTTCCAATATCTTTATTATTATCATTTTTATAATCATATTTAATAATTAATTTTTTCATTTTATGTTTATTTTCAGAAGAAACTGGAAAATTATTATGAACTAACCAATAAACTGAAATTCCTAAAGCCCAAATATCAACAGAAAAATTATATTTTTTTCCTAATAATTGTTCAGGTGCCTTATAAGGTAAACTTCCATATCCTTCATATGCATATTCATTTAATCCCATTACTTTACTTAAACCAAAATCAATTATTTTAACTACATTTTTTCCATCATTTCTTTCACAAATTATTGAATTTGTATTTTTAATATCTCTATGTATTATTCCATATGAATGAAGTGTATATAATCCACTTATTAAATGTTTTGATAAGTAGTTTATTAATTTTACATTTTTGGGTAATTTTAATTTTTTTAAATTACCACCTGAACAATATTCATTTACATAATATATGCATTTTAAATTTTCAAATGTTTCATAACATTTAATTATATTTGGTGCATTATTTAAATGAGATAAAAATGTAAAAATATCTTTTTCCCATTGTAGACATTTAAAATTTTCTATTTTTCTCATTTCTTCTATATTCTCATCAACTTTTTGATTTTTTAGTGTTGATGTTTTTTCATTATATTGTTTATTTATTAATTTTATTGCTAATTTTTCTTGAGTTATATTATGAGTACATAATATTACTTTTCCAAAATGACCAAATCCAATTTCTTTTGTTTCATTTGATTTTATATTATAATATTTTGTTATATCTCTTAAATGTTGAATATTTTTTATATGATTATCTAATATTTCTATATCTTCTTTGTTATTAAAAAAAAAATTATATATTAATTGTTTATCATGTAATGTAGAAAAAATTTGATATTGGTAAATTGGTGTTTTTTTATTTATTATATTTATAGAATTGTATAAATTATGAGGAATTAATGGATTATTAATTATACTTGGATATAATTGACTAATTACTATCATTGTTTTTAATTTTAAATCAAATTTATATGAATTTAAATCATTGAGTTTAGATTCTAAAGAATAATAAAATAAAATATTATCAGCTAAAATTAATTTAACTTTTTTAAATTTAGTTAAAGTTTTTGCAAGTTTATAACAACTAATTTCAATATATTTAGAATTTTCTACATAAGAATTAGAAAGTAAAGTAGTATTCTTATTAGGAATATTCTTAAAAGTTTTAGTATTATTAATAAATAAATGATTTGAATTTGAATTCTCATCTCTATCATCATAACTTTCACTTCTATTACCTTCAAAATTTTGTACAAGAGAAGTAAATTGATATCTATCATAATTAATCTTTTTTTTCATCCCATTATTTGGACTTAAAGTTCTTTTTGTTAATTTTTCCATTTCAAATCTCCCAATTTTAATAGGTTTAATACAATTAATATCAATTAAATTATTTTGAATAGAAGTAATAGTATTATATAAATCCTTATCAAATTCTTCCATTTTTTTTCTCATTTCATTATCTTCTGATTCAAAAGGTTCATATTCAATAAATGAATTATTAATTAATTGACTATAATCTTCTGCTTCTTTACTAATATAATATTCATTTATTTTTTCTAAAAAAGCATTTTTTGGTTTCATTGTTAAATTTACTACATTTGTACTAATTGATTCATTATTACAATAATTACTTAATTCATAAATTGTATTTAATGGTGCTGAACTATTAAAAAATGCCTTTTTCCATATATTTAAATTATTTAAGTGTGATGTTTCAAAAAGTTTTATTTGATCATCTGTAAAAAATTTAAATTTATTAAAAAATGTTATAAATATATGAACAATATCAAAATTTTTTTCTATTGATTTTGTTATAAATTCTTCTATTGTATAATTTTCTTTATCTTCAAAAAAAATATGAATTATTTTTTTTAAATATGATTCTTTTTCATCATCATATAAAAATCTCATATGTAAATGTAATAAAAGTAATCTTACATCTTTAATATAAATTAAATTATCATTAAAAGAACATAAATTTGCAATTAATTTAGTTTTTTCATAATTATTTCCATAATATAAATTATTAAATCCAGAAATAAATTCTTCATTTGTTAAACAAAGAAAATCTATTTCATTTATATCATTAATATTTTTATTTTCATTATTAAAATTTTTTAATTTAAAAGCATTTGATATTAATTTTTGAGAAACAATTAAAGGAATATTTGTAATTTGATATAAAGTATACATATCTATTTTATCACCTGTAGAATTTTTTAGACAATTATATAAAAAATTTAAAAATGCCGTTGTTGATGTTAATTGACAATTCACAGGCCAATTTAAATAATTTTGAGTAGGAATTTCAATAGAATTACTCATTTAATTTTTTATTGTATTCTTTTATTGAAAAATATTTTAGTTTTATTAAAATATTTATTATATTATTTACATTTATAAATATTTTTCAAATATATTGATACTAAATAAAATTTTATATTTTTTAGTCATTTTTTTTCATTATTATGACAAGTAAATAATTTGTAATTAAATATTTAATTTTTTTGGTATTATCTAATATAAAAATGTAAATTAATTTTCCATTAAAATTGTGTTAAATTTAAATACTAAAATAAAATAAAATTATTATCAATATTGTAAATTTTAATAAATATAAATATTAATTAAAATCTAATAATTAACTTAAACTTTATAGAAGCATAAAATATATATATTCTATAAATCAATTAGATTTTATTTATAACTTAATTATTTATGTGTTAAAGAAAATAATTGAAGGAATCAATCTTTATAACTGAAATAAATTATTTATTTTATTTATAATTAATTGAATAATATAAAATAATATAATAATTATTTTCTCCTTATTTTTCAATTTTATTTATATATAAAAATTAATGAATTTTAAAAATATTATATATAATATATTCTATTATTGTCTTTGTAAATACTATAATTATATTTTATCTTGAATAAAAATTATTTGAAGTTTTGGTATTTTTTTATTTTTTTATAATTAATTATCTACTACATTTAATAACATAACAATTCAATTCACAGAAATGAATTTTATAAGTTAATTATAATATATTATATAAAAGTTATTTTTATTTTTTACTTAACATTATTAGATTCAACAGGCTTTTTAGTAGTTTTTATAAGAGCATCTAAAATTTTTAAAATTTGTTCTTTTGAAATATTACTTTTAATATTATTATTATTATTTGAATTCTGATTTTCTTCTTTTTTATCTAATTCTTGTTCTGATTTAATAGGAACAATATTAATATTATCATTATAATTATTAAAATTATTTATAGTATTAATATTATTAATACTATTAATACTATTAAAAGTATTCAAATTATTTTGATTTATTAAAGGAATATTCAAACCTCGATTTATATTAGAAAAATAATTATAAATTGTAGGATTATTACTCATATTATTAATATTATTCATAAGTATATAATTAATTAAATTTGGACTAAGGAAATTTGGTTTAAGAATATTATTATTATTTTTTGCCAAATACTCATCTAAATAATTATCAATATTAGTTCTTCCATTTCTTGTTCTTACTTCAATTAAATATTGTAAATGTTCTTGAATAAATTTTTCCATATCTTCTTTTAGAATTTCTTTATGTGAATACCTAAAAAAAATTAAAAAAAAAATTTATTTACTTACAATTTTTATTTGTACATTTTCCCAAAATATGAAAATATTTACAAGGACTTAATTGATGAATATAATTACAATTTTCTCCTTTTCTACACTTACCTTTTAAGAAAAATCTACATATTTCTTTTTTATTATTCAAATTTTTTTTTTCATTATTTTTTCCATTTGAATGAGTATTTTTTAAATTATCCAATTCTCTTGATCTATTTCTTTCTTTTTCATCTTTTTTTTTGTTTTCATTTATTTTTTCTTTTTCTTTTTCTTCTTCTTTCTTTTTATCTTTATGAAAAAAATTAGATGAATTTTCTTCATCGTCACTGCTTTCATCAGAATTTTTCAAAGAAACACTTTTTTCATTTTCCTAAATAAAATTTTAAAAAAAAATATTAATGTTTATATTCTTAATTACATTTATTTTTTCTGGTGAATTATTACTTTCAAAAGTTATTTCACCTTCTTCTTTTTCATTATTTTTTTTTTTATCAAATGATTGAGACATAATTTACTTTTTATTTTTTATTTATTCTAATATTTTTATATATTTATCTTTTTTAATCATTATATATAATTTATAGAATATATCAAAATAAATTATTATATTAAATTATAAAATATTTTTTTTTTCGTTTTTGAAAATTTTTTTTTATTTATTATTGAATCTTAAATCTTGATAATTTTTTATTTTATTTAAAATTTGGATAAATTAAAGAAAATAAAATTAATCAATTTTTTGTTGAATTAAATTTATTTTAATATAAAAAAAATAGAAAAAGAAATTAATTTCTTTATTTAATAGCACATTTAAAACAAATATATTTTTTACATTTTGAACAAAAAATATTTTTTTTCCCATTATTTTTTTCTTTACAAAGCATACATTCAAAATCACTAGTATTTTTACTTAATTCAAGAGGATGTTCATGTAACTTTTTTTCTTTAATTTTTTGATTACAACTTTTACAAATATCAAAATCACAAGATCTACAAGCAAGTCCATATTTTTCTTTAAGATTAATTCTACAAAGATCACATTTAAATGAATTTGCATTATAAAAAGTAAAGTTTAATATATGACAATGATTTAATGAAAATTTTAAATTAGTTATTTCATTATATTCTTTTAGTAATGACATATATTTTTCTTTAAAATTAATTTTTGGACAATTTTGTTCATAATGTTTATCTAATTCTAAATATGGAATTTCATTACCACAATTATTATCACATTTAAATTTTAATATTGATAAAATTTTATTTACAAATTTATTTCCTTTATATTTAAAAGATTCACATTTAAATGGACATGTTTGTGATTTTGTAAGCCATTGTAAAATACATTCTTTACAAAAACAATTTTGACATTGATCACATTGCACTGGTTGATATAAAATTTCTTGACATATTGAACATATAATATTATCTCCTAATAATTCAAATTCATTTTTATTTATTATTTTTGAAGATTGATAATGACTTTTCATGTTTATTTATTTTATCAATAATATATTATTAAATATTATTAAACTATTTTAATTTTTTTTAATATTTGATTTTAGAATTAATTATATTTATTTATTTATGTCTTTAAAATTTTAATAGATTTAAATTAATTAAAATTAAATTTTTTATGAATTATTTATATTCATAATTTAATTCTAGTAAATCAATTATTTATATACATTTTATTTAATTTCTTAAATCTATTAAAATTAGAATTATTATTATTAAAAAACAGTAAAATAACATTTAATTTTATTATTACTATAAAATAAAATGGAAAACAATATTACAGTTGGTGAATTATATGAAATAATAAAATTCAGTCTTGAAAATTATATGGAAGAAAATAAAAAACATAAAAAAACACTTAAAAAAAGTTTAATAAAAATATATAAATATGTAAATTCAATTGTAGAAAACAATGAAGATGAAATAAATGAAAAAGATATAAAAAAATCAAAATCAAGAAATAAAAATAATATAGATGAAGAAGAAAAAGAGAAAAATGAAGAACTTCTTAAATTAAAATTAAAATCAAAAAATGAACAATTTGTAATATGGGAACAAAGATATTTTTATTATATTACAGATCTTAAAAATGAAATTAAAGAATTAAAAAATCAATTAAATCTAGAAAAATTAAAACATATAGAACAAGATCATAATAATAAAAATAATTTATTCCCTGGATTAATTAGACAAAAAGAAAAAATAAAAACAAAAAATATAAAATTAATTCCAATGTTTCCAGTAAAGAAAAAGTTAATTTTAAAAGAAGATAATAATGAAAATAATGAAAAAATTGATTTAACTACAAAAACTGATATAATATTAAAAAATGCTTCTGTTTTTGATAGAAATAAATTATTAGGAAATTATAGATTAAATACTTCTGGAAATTTTGTTTATCAAACCAAATTAAAAGAATTTAAAGATATTATGATGTCTTATCCTGATTTTGTTAAAAAACATCCAAGAGTTAAAATGAATAATGGGAATAATAATACTGTTATTTAAAGTAATATTTTTAAATTAATTGTGTATCTTATTATAATTATATAATATTTTATTAAAATTAATAAAAATATTAATAAAAGAATATATTTTTCAATATATATTTAAATTATAATTAAAATTATTTAGAAAGAAGAAATTAAGTAATAATACTATTAGAATATAATAATTAATTTTTAAGGAAAATAAAATCTAAATACTTATATTTATTTATATTTTTTTTTTGTTTATTATATTTTCAAGCATAAAAATAATAATGATAAATAAATGATTAATTATATTTTAAGACAAAAAAAAGAAAACGAATGGAGAAGAGTTTTATTTTATATACCATCTTTAAAAAAGAGAATAAAAAGAGAATTTGACCCAAAAATTCTATATAATAAATTAGATTTTGATGATGTTGATATAATATTAACTTTATTAGAAAAAGAAAGTTCAAAATTTCATTGGAAAAGATTATTTACAAAAGTAAAAATATTTTACTTAATATTAATTTTAACTTTCGTAATTTTATCATTATTATATACTTTTTATTATAAAAAATTATTTATTGCATTGATAAATTTTTTTATTGCTTTAATATTCAGTTTTCAATATTTTTTTTGTATATTAAATTTTTTTCAAAAAAAATATGTAAAAGTACATAAAAGCCTTTACCCTTTAATATTAAATATTAATAGAAAAATCTTAAATAATAAAGGACTTTATTTAATGATAAATCCTAATTTTACATATATAAATATTTATTTAGTTCCTTCATTTATTCAAGCAACAGTTCATTTACAAAATTTTATATATGAGAGTGATGATGAAGAAAAAAAAAATTATTGTAATAAAGATTTAACTTTTAATAATACTACTGATATTTTAAATGCTTATATTCAAGCTAAACAAGGATTTGGTTTATTATAATTATAATTAGAATAATAATTTTTTCTTCTTAAATTTAAAATTTAAATATTTTATTTTTATTTTCTTTTTTATTCAATTTCATATTATCATAAAATAATAATTAAATTCAATCCAAACCTATCAAACTATATTATAAATATAAATATTACATGTTTATTGAATTACTATCAAATTCTGATGAAAAAATTTTTTTAGAAGCAATTGATCAAAGATATAATATAGAAAAATATAATAAAGATAAAATCGAAGACAATAAAGAATTAAATAATTTAGAAGAAAATCTTAAGAAATTAAATTTAAACTTTTGTAAGAGTTTGGAACATTTAGATTTTGAAATAGATATTTCTACTGAAGAAGAATCTGATAATTTATCTTCTTATTCTAATTATCATAAAAAATATGTTTCAATGAATGATATTCTTAAAGTAGATAAAGTAAAAATTAATGAATTAAAACAAAATATGTTAAATAATTATAAATATCAAATTGAGTTTGCTAATCAAGTTAAAGCTTTTTTTATTAATCAAAAAATTAGAAATATTCAAAATAAAAAATATTAAAAAATGAACTTTTTAATTTCATATAATCATTGAAAAATTCATAAATAATTAATTAATCCCTTTAGATTTTATAAATATAATTCATATTTGTATATTTAATATTTAAAAATTAAAATTAAAATAAACAGAAAATTAAATAATATTTTTTTTCAAATTATATTTTATTTAATAATTCAAAATAATAAAATAAAAAAAAAACAAAATCTCTATTTTGTATATCTAATAATCTTAAAAAATAAATTTATATATTTTAACAAGGAATATATTTCAAATATTTTTGTTGTTCCTTAATTGATTTTGCATGAATACATTTATAATAACAATAAGTATATAAAATAGCCAAAATACAAATTATAGAAGAAAAAGTCCATAAAATAGAAGAAGCTGTAACATTTTCTATTGTATCATAATGAACTATAAATCCAGAAATAAATGTTATTATAAAAACTAACCATATTGAAAATAGATATATTTTATGTTTTAATGATAAATATAATTCTTCTTCTAATTCTCTTTTTTTTTCCATTCTTCTTTTTTGTCTTTCATTCATTTTAATATTTAGATTATTTTTATGATAATAATTAAAGTTTTTATTTTCAATATTATCATTATTATAATTTTTTACTATTGTTTTTTCTTCTTTAATTTCAATAATTTGATTATTATTATCTTTCATTAATTAATTAAATTATAAAACAATTGAAAATTACTTTATTAATTAAAATAATTATCTTCTTTTATTAACAATAATCTATTACATTTAATTAACCATAAATGAAAAAAATGAAATATTTATAAAAAAATTTTTATAATAAAAATTTAATTTTATTATACCATAAATAATAATATAATATAATTTTTATAAATTATTTCTTAATTGTCTTAATCTTTTTCTTCTTTTTCTAAAATCTCTTCTTTCTTCAATATCAGTTTTAGGAAAAATAATTCCATTTTCTTCAACAAAAAAATCTTTATAATTTAAATGTCCTTCATTTAAAGTAGATGGAAAAATTTTATATTTTTTATACATTTGACTTCTCCTACTTGCATCAAAAAAATCTTTTTTAGAATCAATTAAATCCAAAAATTTATGATGATGATTAAAATAATTTTTATTACTTAATCTTTTATCAATTAACATACCATTTTCTCTTAATTTATTAATAACAATTTCTCTATCTTTAAAATAATTATTAATATTTTTATTTGGTTCAGTTTGAAATAAAATATCATTATCTTCATCTTTATCAGTATTAGTGGCAATAGAAACTAAATTTGTATTATTTGATAATTCATAATCAATACTTTTATTATTCTCATTTCTTAACCATCTATTTTTTTTTACTGGTAAAATGGGAGGAATGTCATCAAAATTATTTGTATTATGTTTATTTTTTTTATTATTTTTTTTATTTTTATTTTCTGATTTTTTATTTTCATTATTATTTGATATTATACCATTATTAAATATATCTAAATTTCCAAATGTTTCTTTAAATGAACTTAATGTGTAATATGGTATTTTATTATAACTATATTTTTCATTTTCAATACTATAAAATGGATTTTTATTTCTTTTATTTTTTGTTGATGGGATTCTTTCTATGTTATATTGAGTTATTTTAAAATAAGATGGGGGTTTTATTTTTTGAATTTGTTTTAATTTCTCTAAACTTCTTTTTTTTTCACCAAAACGATCTCCATTTTTTTTTATATCTTTTTTTATTAAATATAATGCTTGAACTCTGTCATATCCTTTTAATTGAAAATTCATTTTTTTATTTTTGTAAATATTATTTTTTTGTAATATTTAATAATAAAATATAAAATTTTATTTATTTGTTACTGATTAATAATAATTAGGAAAAAAATATTTTTTTAAATTTTAAAAGACTTTAAAAATGAAAAATTTAATTACAAAAATTAATATATAAAAATATTAATTCCCTTATTTATTAATAGTAAAATTATTTTTTAGAAAAAAAATAAAGTTTCCATAATCACAAACATCAATTTAAATTTTATTATTTTTTTCTTGATTTTTCTTTCCTTCATTCCCTTTATTATAATTATAAGGAATATTTTGATTTCTATTTTTAACAATTTTAAATCTTTCATTATCAAAAAAGAAACGATCATTTTGTCTAGGATATTGTTTTTTAGGATACATAGGTCTAGTTTTATAAGTTTCTTCAACAAAACAAAATCCTTCTAAAATATGTTTTTTTGTAATATTCCAAATAATTTCATCTAAAATTTCCAGACAAATTTTTTTACTTTCACCTAAAAGAAAATACATACAATCAGGAACTTTATATTTAAAATAAATATCAGTATCAAGATACTTTTTATAACCTTTAGGAATATGTACAAAATTACTTTTTTTTAATTGTTTATTTAATGCATTACAAACTTCCTTTTCATCATTTGATAATAATTTATCAGGATGATAATATTTTAAATTTTCAGGAAATTCTTTTGAAAATAATTTAATCATTTGTTCAGGATAATCACTTACAGTAAAATTTTTATAAACAAAAGGAGGTTTACAAAAAGTATAATAAGATATTTGAATAAAATCTTCAATAAATTCATCATATGAAACACCACTTTTTAAACTTTTTTTTTTAAAAACTCTTGAATTCATTATACTTAAAATTATTGATAAATCTTCTTTTGTTATTGAAAAATTTCCTAATATATTATGATCTTTAAATATTTTTATTATTTCACTTGTTGATATTGTATCTCCTATTTCATTTATTGAATTAAATACTTTTCCTTTTATTGGATGATATATACTTCCACAATATCTTGTAAAAATATCTTTAAAAAAACCTGAGAAGTCTTTTAAAAATTTTTTTAATTTTATTATATCTCTATCTTCTTCTAAATTTAAATCTAATAATGATATGTTGTTATTTTGACTTGTAAATATTAAGTCATCTGTTTTAAATTTTTTTGTTTTTTTATTGTATGTTGTAAATTTCTGATGATATGGTATTATTTCATTGTTTATTATTTTTTTTGTTTTATCATATTTAATTAAATCTTCTTTTAAACTTTTTAAATGATTTATTTGAGATTTATTTAAATTCATCATTGGTTCACTTTTATTTGATTTATTATCAATATTATCAATTAATAAATTTTTTTTCCTACTTCCACTATTTAAAATATTAGTTTTATGTTTCTTTAAAGTTTCACTTTTAATATTTTTATTTTTATTATTATCATTTTCATTATTCACATTATTAATAAAAGGTTCTTTTAAATCTGGTAACCTATCATAAATTAAATCAATAGCAATTTTAAAATCTCTATCAATTTCTAATTCATCAGTATTAATATTATAATAATAAACAACATCATTTGGATTTCCAAAATGAGATAACATTTTAGATAAACCAATATTCATAAAATTATAAATTTTATAATGTCTCAATGCTGCAGTTATAATTAAATTTTTAATTGCTTTATTTATAAAAGTATTATTAATATTTAATATATCTTGTATCATTCTAACTATTGCCATTTTTAATAGTGATTTTAAATTAATACTATTTTTCCTTTCTTCTTGATTTAATATTATATCATCTTCAAAAATTAATTTTTTTTTTTCATCTTCAGGATTTAAATTTAAAACTAAAGCATTTAAATATATTTTATCACTTAATGGACGATCCAATCTACAAAAAGTTTGAATACACATTTTAACATATTTAAAGCAAAATTGAACCCCTAATTCATGCATTAAATATCTAGATAAAATCATAGTAAATAAAGAATTAATAACTTTATAAAAATAAACACCTCTATAAGTATTAGTTTTAAAAACTTCATCTTCAACATTTTCTTCTTTCCCAATATCAAAATATATTTTTCCTAAAAGATCCATTGTTAAAACTGCTTCTTTAACATTATATCTTGGATGCCTTGCTACAATTGATAAGAAATATATATCAATAATATTAAAATAATATGAAGTTCCTAAATTTAATTGTATTTGTTTATCATATGGTTCTACTAAAATTCCAACTGGAATTGATAATATGAATTTAAAAGCATAAATAAAATTTGATATTATAAAATCTCTTATTAAAATATCATTGTGATTTTCAACAAAGGCAAAAATTAAACATTTATAAATAACAGGTACAAAAGTATTTCTTTCACTTGCAAAATATAATAAAATTCTAAATAATTGACTTAAAGATGAATATTTAACTAAATGATTATCATCTTTATATAAAGTTTTAAAAATTGATAAAATTTGATAATTTTCTTCATCAGAATCAAAATAAATAGAAAAATTAACCCAAAGTTCTCCTAAAAACAAAGCACTTTTAATCCTTTCATTAACATTAGGACTTCTTGAAACTTCAACAATATATTCAATAAAAAACTGTTTTAAATTATTTTTAATAAACTCATCAGTAAAATTACTCAATCTAGAAAATTTTTCAATAATATCAGAAACAAAAGTAAAATAAGCTCCATCATTTTGTAAAAAATTTTTTAAATGAATAGTAAATAATTCATAAATATGAAACCTAGCAAAATTATTAATTAAAGTAACAACAATTTCAATTGCTTCATCATGTTTCTTTAAGCATAAAATACAAGATTCTAAACCACCATTTGATGAAATAAACCAATCCCAAGCAGCAGAAATTAAATTACTTTCTATTAATTCTAAAGCTAATTTACTTAATAATCTACCACAAATATATACAACTTCAATATTTTTACTTAATAATCCTGGTTTAAATGAACTTAAACTTAATTCTATATTTTTACTTATTTGATTAGGAAAAGCTATTGAATTTATTTGTATTAGTTGAATAAAATAATCTACATTTGATAATATTTCAGTATAGAAATTTTTAACTGGTTCAAAATTTTTATTTGATAAACCTTTTGTTAAAATATAAGTTAAATACTTTTTATTATCTGATAATAAAGCTGCACTTTGTTTTGGTGTTAAATTCATTGTTTTACATATTGCACAAATTATAAATTCTAAAACACTTCTTGTTTGATTTAAAGGTTTAATATTATTATTATTTAAAGATAATTCATCTAAATCTACAATATCTTCATTAAATCTTATTTTTGGAAGTGATTTTGTTTTATCATTATCAAAAACTGGCATTTCTAATTCTTTTTGATTATTTTCTTTTAAAAATTTAGTTTCATTTTCTTTTTCAATTCTATTTTGTAATTCTAGAAAAAAAGAATATAATTTTTGAAATAAATCATTAAAAGTTGTATTATCACCAGCAACTAATAAAGTTTTAAAATCATTATCAAATATTATTCCATAATAATTTTTAATACTTTCTAAAATTAATTCCCAATTATGTAATTTTACTTGTGGAGTTTCATCATTTATTATTTGTAATAAGGATTCATCATTTTTATATATATTACCATAAATTTCATTCATCATTAAATTTAATTTACTAAATAAATTTGGAAAAAAAAATCCAGTTAATATTGTTTTAATAACTTGAGAACTTAATTGAATTGTTCCATTTTCATTAAAGGAAAAATTTGCTACTGATGCTGGTAAATTTGGATATTGAGGATAATTTATTTTATTTTCTTCGGCTTTTGATTTATCGTATGTTGAATCATCTAAAATATCTATTGATACTAACCATGCATATATGTCTGGGGGAATTTCTAACATTTTTTTTTCTTTTTTTATTTTTTTTTTTTAATTATATTTGGTTGTT
>Ga0256407_10009088_pt1 | contig 14325 bp, 13 predicted proteins | sample RumenRJG_04DNA_FD_193489 | JGI IMG/M metagenome (GOLD analysis project Ga0256407, IMG submission 193489) | Bovine rumen microbial communities from Lethbridge, Alberta, Canada - RJG_04 | ecosystem: Host-associated > Mammals > Digestive system > Stomach > Rumen | place: Canada: Alberta... | reverse complement strand
CGGGCATTCCAAGAGGGTGTATGGAAATGCTCTGGAACGGCCATCTCGGCACTCATGCTGACACCTGCGAGTGCGGCATCCACGGCCTTCTGAGCGGCAACGGCTGTCTGGGACTCGGCGGCTGCCTGCGGCATACCCTGTGCCAGCATCTGTTCCAGCATCTGCTGATACAAACGGGGATACATGGAACCCTGCATAGCCCCGCGCATGGCATTGGTGATAGCGTCGCCAATAGGACCCGTGATGGCATCGCCGAAATAGACGGGGCCGTCGGTACGCAGCCATTGATACGAACCAAAGAGTCATGATGCGTGATGCCATCGGCTATTGTCGCGCGAACGGAGTACGAACTCCTGGGTCAGGGCGTTCATTTTCTGCCGCTGAATCAGGCTCAGATAGTCATCGGTCATGTAGTATCTTTCACACCCACAATACTCATTTGTTAGTATTCTCTGCTAATCATTAATCGCTCCACAATGGGGGCAACGCCCTTTCTGCCGAAGGGGCCGACCACAATTGCCGCACATCAGGCGGCAATGCGACGCACGAAGATACTGCCTGATAGCAAACCAGAAATAGACGGCCAGCAGGACGTAGCCTATATATAATAAGGTGGAGAGGCTGAACACGATGTAGTTGAAGGCACATACGCCCAGCAGGCCCGACAGATAGAGCGCGGCATCGCCTAAAGGCAGTTGTGCGCGCACCACATCGATGCAAGCGATAGCAAGGATGAGCATCGCCCAGACACTTACTAGGAAGATGGCGAGCAGCAGCGGTACGCTGAAGGGATTGAGCGTGGGATGGTAGTAGAAATGTTGCCACAGCTGCGGAGCGAACATCTGAATGCTGGCATAGAACGAGGCAGCCATAGCTACGGTGAGTGCCAGAAGCGTGGGATAAATGGAGTCTATGTCGTTGAAATGCACTATCTTGGCATTCTGCCTACGAATCTTCCGCCCCAGATAGGCAAAAGCGATAAGGCTGATGATGACCAGGAAGATGATGAGATGGGAGTTGCTGAATGTGGAGATGAACTGTGAGATGGGGTCGTCGGGGTCAACATGAGGCAGCAGGTCCTTCTCGTGTGTCCAGCCAAAGGTGAACTGATCGCGGGCCACCTGCACCCAAACACTATCCTCTTCGTCGGTGGGCAATATGCGGATGTCGGCCACAGCCAAATGGTCGTGCTTGTAAACGGCAAACGTATCGGTGGGCATCTGGCTGAGCACCTCTTCCGGTTGCTGACGGATCAGGAGCAGGGAATCGCTCTTCACGACGAAGTTGAAGTTCTCGTGGTAATGATGATGGGCCACGAAAGCCAACGAATCCTGCTTGCGGCGCAGCTGAGCAGAGTCGACGACTTCTTCCTCCAGCACGCTGTCGGCCACCACTTCCAACTCGTTGGAGGGAATCACCTTCGGCTTGCTGTAGCAGCCTGTGAGGAGGAAAAGAATCATCACAAGGTAGCCTGTAGCTCGAAACAAAAGCTTATCGGTCGCCATAGACATTCATCTGACAATGCTTACAATCAAATTCCAAACGGTAGCGGCTGCCATCGGGCAGATGCAAGAAAAGAGGTTCGCGCCAAGGCAGCTCTGCTTTGTCTTGCTTGCGGCAATAGCCCAAGCTGAAGCGCAGGCAATGGCGACATTGCATCAGGAGAGGTTTGCGCTCAGGGGTGGTCTCCAAAGCTGTTGCTTCGTCTATGCCCTGTTCGCGATAGAATGCCTGTGCCGCCGCGTTCGCAGCATTATACAAATAAGGATATTGGTATCGAGGAGGAAGAGTACCACCATTTGCGGTTTCCTGCAGCTCATCGCCATTCTCATTCCCCGCTCCACGCTCATCGCTTCTCCGAGTAGCACCATCCACCACCTTGCGCCGCATTTCTGCCAACAGGCTGGAGGGGATGAAATAATTGAAGTCAGCAGGAGAGGACACCACCTCACGGCACACAAAGGGTGTACCGCCAAGTTTCGAGAGTTGGCGGACGATGTTATCGCGTTGTGGTTTCTCAGCCGTTTGCTTGTCGCAGGTCAAAGTCGCTTCGCCCAGCAGGCGCCCTTCGTCTGCATCCTGCATTTGCAGACAGAATCCATCTTCCGTCTCAGCAAGCACCATTCTGACTGCTATTTTCCGTTCAGCCGTTGTGCCTTTCATCAGTTTCTCAAAAGCCACATCGTTGTTGCGATAGAGCGCCATTCCCTTCTTCAAGGCGGCGGGCATCTTCAAGGGGAACAGCCGATTGCCTTCCACACGGTTCACGCGGAAGCCTTCCAAAGTCAGTTTCTCACCATTCACCCCAGCCCGCTCACCACTAAAGAAACAAAGTCCATCGCCGTTGGCGAACGTAGCCATTCCTGCTACCGTAAACGAATTGCCACGAATCTCTTTCACCTTGCCCACATACTCGCCCATCGCTTTGGGTGTGTCGGGCGAGAAAATGTCAGCCTTGCGTCCATGCAGGAAATAATCCGTAAACCCTCGATTGAACGTTTTCTTTAAATCGGGTGAGAACGAATAAGTTACACTACCGCGTGAAGCACGATGATACTTCCCGTTTGAATGTGCAATAATCTGGTTAAGGCGCTGGCTGTAAGCAGCCGTAACATTCTTCACATAAGCCTCATCCTTGAGTCGCCCTTCAATCTTCAGCGATACGGCTCCGGCTTCTAAGAGCGCTTCTAAATGGTCGATGCGACACATGTCGCGAAGGGAAAGCAAATGGCGACCTTGTTCTATCGTCCGTCCGTCGGCATCTTTCAGGTCGAACTGCAACCGGCAGAACTGCGCGCAGGCCCCCCGGTTGGCACTCCTGCCAAAGCAATACTGCGAAGCGTAGCATTGGCCGGAATAGCTCACGCAAAGCGCTCCGTGCACGAAGACTTCCAACTCTACGTCGGGAACGGCTTCGTGGATAGCCCGGATGTCTTGCAGAGAAAGCTCACGCGCCAACACCACGCGGCTGAAGCCCAGGTCGCGAAGCCACCCGACCTTCTCTATCGTACGGTTGTCGGTCTGCGTACTGGCGTGGAAGGGCATCAACCGAGATGCCTCGTACCGTGAATACACACCCATATCCTGCACCAGGATGGCATCTACGCCAATCTGCTCCAACTGGCTGATGAGCTTGAGCGTATCGTCGAGTTCGTTGTCGAAGACAATAGTGTTCACCGTAACGTAGACCTTAGCCCCGAAGGGATGGGCATAGCGGCACAATTCTGCAAGGTCGTCCAACGAATTGCCTGCCGCCACGCGTGCTCCAAACCGGTCGGCACCGATATAGACGGCATCGGCCCCGTGGTCGATGACTGCCTTGCCGCACGCCAGATTCTTGGCGGGCGCAAGGAGTTCTATGGCTCTGCTTTCTTTCATTCTGGGTGCAAAGGTACGAAATTTTTGATTGAGTGAGTACAATAAGGAATAGATTTCTTTCTCCGAGCGTGAAAATAATAGGCAACAGGCAAGAACAAAAACGAAAAAATGCCTGCCGGCGTACGGAAAGGTACTCACACTCGGAAATACTCAAATAAATTTGGTGTTTCACTCATTAAATCGTACCTTTGCAGAAAATTTCAACATCATGATCTACCCGAATACCTTTGAGGAGAAAATAGGCTTTACGGAAATACGCTCGCTCCTGCGCGAACGCTGCCTGAGCCCATTGGGCAAGGAGAAAGTGGATGAAGTGCACTTCTCCGGCGATGCCGAAACCATCAACGAATGGCTGCTGCAGGTGAAGGAGTTCCGGCGCCTGCAAGAAGAGGCCGACGACTTCCCGATGCAATACTTCTTCGACGTCAGAGCCTGTGTGGCACGACTCCGCTTGGAGGGTACCCACATGGAGGAAGCCGAGTTGTTCGACCTGCGCCGTTCGCTGGAAACCATCGACGGTATGGTGCGCTACCTCAACAGAGAGAGTCAAGAGGAAGCCCAACACCCATCACCTACCAGCCACCCCTACCCTGCCCTCCATCGGTTGGCCGACGGAGTGGCCACCTTTCCCGACCTCATCCGCGAGATAGACAGAATACTCGACAAGTTCGGGAAGATACGCGATACGGCCTCGCCCGAACTGGCTCAGATACGCCACGAACTGGCGCGCACAGAGAGCAGCATCTCGCGTACCTTATATAATATACTGAAGGCTGCGCAGAGCGAAGGTCATGTGGACAAAGACGTGACACCCGCTATGCGCGACGGCCGTCTGGTGATACCGGTGGCCCCAGCCATGAAACGGAAGATAAAAGGCATCGTACACGACGAGTCGGCATCGGGCAAGACGCTATTCATAGAGCCCACCGAGGTGGTGGAGGCCAACAACCGCATCCGCGAGTTGGAGGCTGAGGAGCGCAGGGAGGTCATCCGCATCCTGACTGACTTTGCCAAGAAGGTGCGCCCCCATGTGGCAGAGATTCTCGACTCCTACCATTTCATGGCCACCATCGACCTGATTCAAGCCAAAGCCGCTTTGGCCGGGATGATGGGCGCGATGGAACCTACCGTGGAGGGACGACCGCTGATGGATTGGGTGCAAGCGCGCCATCCGCTGCTGGAGCGGTCGCTCGGGCTACAAGGGAAAAAGGTGGTGCCGCTCGACATCGTGCTGACAGCCGAAAAGCGCATCCTGATCATTTCCGGTCCCAACGCCGGCGGCAAGTCGGTTTGCCTGAAGACGACCGGACTGCTGCAATACATGATGCAATGTGGTCTGTCGGTTCCCATGCGTGAGAACAGCCACACGGGTATTTTCCAGAACATCCTTATCGACATCGGCGATGAACAGAGCATCGAGAACGACCTGAGCACCTACTCCTCACACCTGCTCAACATGAAGAACATGATGCGGGCTGCCAACGAGCAGACGCTCATCCTGATTGATGAGTTCGGCACAGGAACCGAACCGCTCATCGGCGGAGCTATTGCCGAAAGCGTGCTGAAACGCTTCTGCCAACGAGGCGCTTTCGGCGTCATTACCACCCACTACCAGAACCTGAAGCACTTTGCCGACAGCCACGAGGGGATTGCCAACGGGGCGATGCTCTACGACCGGAAGGAGATGCAGGCCTTGTTCCAATTGCAGATAGGACAGCCGGGATCGTCGTTCGCCATCGAGATAGCCCGCAAGATAGGTTTGCCCGAGGAGGTGATACGCGATGCGAGCGACATCGTGGGCAGCGACTATATCCAGAGCGACAAGTATCTGCAGGACATCGTGCGCGACAAGCGCTACTGGGAAGCCAAGCGCCAAAACATTCACCAGCATGAGAAGAAGATGCAGCAGACCATCGAGCGCTACGAGAGCGAGGTGCAGGAAGTGGAAAAGCAACGGCGCGAGATCCTACGCCGCGCTAAGGAACAAGCCGAGGAACTGCTGCGCGAGAGCAACAAGCGGATAGAAAACGCCATTCGCGAGATACGCGAGAGCCAAGCCGAGAAGGAAGCCGCCAAGCGCATCCGAGAGGAGCTGAAAGCCTTCAACCAGCAATTGGACGAAGTGGACACAGCCGCCAACGACGAGATGATAGCCAAAAAGATTCGGCAGATACAGGAACGGAAAGAACGCCGCGAGAAGCGTAAGCGCGAGAAAGCCGAAAAGCAAGGCAAGCCCGCCGCTGTGTCCAGCGATTCAACCGCGGGAAATCCTCCCCCCACTACCCTTCAGGCTGGCGACACCGTGCGCATCAAAGGCCTCACCTCGGTGGGGAAGATTGAGTCGGTAGACGGGAAGATGGCCACCGTCATCTTTGGCGACATGCGCACGAAGATGCGGTTGGAACGCCTGGAACGCGCTGAGGAACAGAAGAAGAAGGCCGACACACGGACCTTTGCATCGGTGGGACGGCAGACGCGTGAAGCTATCGACGACCGCAAGCTGAACTTCAAGCAAGACCTCGACGTCAGAGGCATGCGCGGCGACGAAGCCATCAACGCCGTGACCTACTTCATCGACGATGCCATTCTCTTGGGCATCAGCCAAGTGAGAATCCTTCACGGCACAGGCTCCGGCATTCTGCGCCAGCTCATCCGGCAGTATCTCAGCACGGTGCCCAACATCGTGAACTACCGCGACGAACACGTTCAATTCGGCGGCGCAGGCATCACCGTGGCCGAACTGGACTGACGCTCACGAGGCTCGAAAGCGGGAAACATGGGGAACGGAATAGAACACTCAATTACTATTCTCACAAAAAGCAACGGAAATTTCAACAGCAGGTAATGATTCATGCATGAAAATGGCGTGAACCGTTACCTATCAAATAATGGAGGTTCTGGACTACCTGTTACAACTGACAAGCAAAGTTCACGCCAAATAATCAATCTGTGTGCATCTAACACTTTTGCATCTGGCTGAATGCAAATCATCGTTGAACTTAGAAACTGTCCAGATTCCCTTATAGACGACTATAGCAATCTTTCAAATCGACACTTGAGGAGGTCAAAAATCTCCATTGTGTCCACTTTTGGCGATGCAAATTTACGAATTGTTTATCGAATAGAAAAATAAATTAGACAAAACAAAAAGAATTGACGCTATACAAACAAAAAGAATCGCCCAAACAGTTTTAGGCGATTCCTTATCGTTTCTCTACGAAAAAAAGAGGGATTGTCTTACTTCACCTTGTCAACGATGGCCTTGAAAGCGGCGGGATTGTTGACGGCAAGGTCGGCCAACACTTTGCGGTTGATCTCGATACCAGCCTTGTGCAGGGCACCCATCAGCGTGCTGTAGGTCATGCCTTCCATGCGGGCGGCAGCGTTGATACGCTGAATCCACAGGGCGCGGAAGTTGCGCTTCTTCAGTTTGCGGTCGCGATAGGCGTAGGTCAGACCCTTCTCCCAAGTATTCTTGGCTACGGTCCAAACGTTCTTACGGGCTCCGAAGTAGCCGCGTGTAAGTTTCAGGATTCTCTTTCTTCTTGCTCTTGAAGCAACGTGATTTACTGATCTTGGCATAATTTTGTCCTTTCTGTTTAATTGTTAATGAATTAACGGAGGCAGAGCAAATCGCGTACCTGCTTCATGTTGCTTGTGTCTACGATGGCTGAATGCACCAAGTTGCGCTTCTGCTTCTTGGTTTTCTTTGTCAGAATGTGGCTGTGATAAGCGTGGTTGCGCTTCACCTTGCCTGTTCCGGTGAAACGGAATCTCTTCTTCGCACCGGAGTTTGTCTTTACTTTTGGCATGTTTTTTAAATGTTTAAATTGTTATTGTTATGAGGTCGTGGCAACGTATATACCGAACGTTACGCACAGGCCGTGTTAATCTCGATTTGATGGATGGGCTGCTTACGACTGCTCCTCTGTGACCTGCTGGTTGAGCTTGCTGAGAATGTCCTCACCCCCCTTGATGTTGGCGAAGAGACCGCCGCCAGAAGGCATTTCCACGTCAACCTCAGCACGCTTCTGCTCATCGCGCACCTGCTTTTCGTTGTCCTTGGCCTCAGCCTCGCGCTTCTCGCGGTCCATCTTCTGCTGGCTCTTCTTGGCTGTGCCGGCCTTCTTGGGAGCGATGTAGAGGAACATCTTCTTGCCTTCCAGGCTGGGCATCTGCTCCACCTTTCCGTATTCCTCCAGGTCGTTGGCAAAACGCAGCAGCAGCACCTCACCTTGCTCCTTGAAGAGAATGCTGCGCCCGCGGAAGAACACGTATGCGCGCACTTTGTTGCCTTCGCTCAGGAATTCCTTGGCGTGCTTCAGCTTGAAGTTGTAGTCGTGGTCGTCGGTCTGGGGTCCGAAACGGATTTCCTTCACCTCCTGCTTCACCTGCTTGGCCTTCATTTCCTTCGCACGCTTTTTCTGCTGGTAGAGGAACTTGCTGTAGTCGATGATGCGGCAAACGGGCGGATTGGCGTTCGGGGAAATCTCCACGAGGTCTACCCCCTGCTGGCGAGCCATATCCAATGCTTGTCTGGTAGGCACAACCATCGAACCGTTGTCGCCCACAATACGCACCTCGCGAACACGGATTTGCTCGTTCACGCGGTACTGGTTACCTTTTTTGTCGTTCTTCATCAACTGTTTTTGTTCAACTTATTTCAAAATCGGCTGCAAAGGTACTACAATTCACGGAAATGACAAAACTTTTTCCGATTTATTTTTTCAAATGCAGCAAAAAAGGCAGCTGAAACGGCGTATAACCGGGAAAACGCTCTGTACAAACAAAAAGGAGGTTCCCTTCCTGCGTGGAAAAGAACCTCTTTTGCCTGCGGAGAAAGGGGCATTAACCTTCCTTGAAGAGCTCCTTGATGCCGCCGATGCTTCCCATCACGTTAGTAGCCTCGTAAGGCAGGTAGACGGTCTTGGCCTTGTCGCCCTTGGCCAGCTCTTCCATCATCTGGATATACTTCTGCGCCAGGAGGTAGTTGGCGGGGTTGGTCGACTTGCCCACAGCCTCCGTGATCTTCTCGATGGCGATGGCCTCTGCCTCAGCCTTGCGGATGCGTGCCTGCGCCTCACCCTCAGCATGGAGGATGGCCTGCTGCTTGGCAGCCTCTGCGCGGTTGATCATAGCCGTCTTCTCACCTTCCGAAGCCAGGATGTCGGCAGCCTTCTCACCCTCTGAGGTCAGGATCTGCGCACGCTTGTTGCGCTCTGCCTGCATCTGTTTCTCCATCGCGTTGAGCACGGTCGAGGGAGGAATGATGTCCTGCAGCTCCACGCGGTTCACCTTCACGCCCCACTTGTCGGTGGCGTCGTCGAGCACGGCGCGCAGCTTGGTGTTGATGGTGTCGCGCGAAGTCAACGTCTCGTCGAGCTCCATCTCACCGATAATGTTACGCAGGGTGGTCTGCGTCAGCTTCTCGATGGCGTTGGGCAGGTTGTTGATCTCATAGACAGCCTTGAAGGGGTCGACAATCTGGAAATACAGCAAGGCGTTGATTTCCATCTGGATATTGTCCTTCGTGATGACGTTCTGCGAGGGGAAGTCGTACACCTGCTCGCGAAGGTCGATGCTGCTGGAGTAGGCATAGCGTCCGCGGTTGAGCACCACAATCTCCTTGGCGCGGTCGATGAAGGGGATGATGATGTTGATGCCCGGCTTCAGCGTGGAGTAGTAGCGTCCGAGACGCTCAATAATGCGGGTTTCCGACTGAGGGATAATCACTAACGCCATTTTGGCGAAGATAACCACGAGAATGACGATGGCTATCAGTACATAACTCATAAGGTCCATAATACTTTTACTATTTTGATGTTAATAATTTTACTGTATATTCGATGATTCTTTTCCCGCGAAAGCTACTCCGCGCTCTCTACGGTAATGATGGTGCTTTCCCTTCCGACCACGCGGACGAACGACCCCACAGCGACGGCCTCCTGACCGTTGCTGACGGCCTTCCATACGTCGCCGTCGATGGCCACACGGCCGTAGCCGCCAGCCTCGATGGTTTCCACCACCCTACCCCTGCGGCCGATGATGGCGTCGGCGTTGCTCTCGCGGTACTGGTCGTTCTTGTGAAGATAGCGCAAGGCGATGGGCCGCACCAGGAAAAGACTGATGAGCGTAAACAGGGCAAAGACTGCCAGCTGCCAATAGAATCCGATGCCGCAGGCCGCCGCGATGGTGGCGAAGGCGGCTCCAATGGAGAAGCACATGATGAAGAAATCACCAGCTGTCAGCTCCAGAATGAGGCAAACCACGGCCACTACGGCCCACATCTGCCAAAGGTGTTGTGAAAGATAGTCAATCATATTACTTACAATTTATAGAATTACTATTTACAATTTATTAGTTCATTTGGCATTTAAGTATCTCTTCCGCCCCCTTGATTTCCTCCCCTTGGGGGAGTTTAGGAGGGGCCTATAGCGAGAGGATGAAGTCGTCCCATTGGCGCGAAGAGCCCTTCTTGCCGAACACTTTCTGGTAGAGACGGCTGCGGGTGGAGGCGACGCTCTCCTTGGAATGGGCCGTGAGCGTGGCGATTTCCTTCGGCTGCATACGCGCCTTGATGAGCAGGCTGACGTAGTAGTCCTGTTGCGAGAGCTTGTACAGCCCGTAGAGCTTCTCCGTGAAACCCGTGTAGATGCCGTCGATGAGCTGCACCAGCTGCTGCCAGTCGTCCTGCGTCATCATCCGTCCCTCGTCCAGGCAGCGTTGCATCCGGCGGTAGATGTCGGAGCTGAAGATGGTGGTCTCGGCCTGACTGCGTTTCTCTTTGTCGATGACGGCCACCTTATTATTATAGTCCAGGCGCGCCTTCTTCTCTTCCAGTTCCAGCCGCAACATGGAGTTCTCGTCGCCCAGCCGCGCCAGCAAATCCTCAAGCTCCACGATTTTCCGGCGGTTCTCTTCTATGCTTTGACTGCTCTGCGCCTCCAGGCTCTCTTTCAGCGCGTTCACCTTGTGCAGGCGCTCCTCAAGGAGCAGGATCTTCCGCCGGCTGTTCTGCACGGCCACCACGAACAACGTCACGTACGTAACGGTGAAGAGCGCGATGAGGAACAGCTCCCGTTGGGTCAATATGGACATTGTGATCTGATTCATGCCGCAAAGGTACGACAAAAAAACGAACCCGCCAAACATTTGGGTTCGCTTTTGTTTGCAACTGCGCGAAGGGTTTGCAAAAGTTTGCAAAGTGGGGGAAATTCAGGTAACTACCCCCCCGTCTATGCCCTTTCTTACTCTCCCTGTAGGGATTGTGTGACCCCCTCTTTACTCCCCCTGTAGGGATTGTGCGCCCCCCTCTTAACTCCCCCTGTAGGGATTGTGTGAGCCCCTCTTAACTCCCCCTGTAGGGATTGTGCGACCCCCTCTTTACTCCCCCTGTAGGGGGAGGAATAGTTAGAACTGAGCGCAGAACTAATCAGTCCCCCTCCTACAGGAGGTAACACAACTAATCAATCCCCCTCCTCAGGAGGGGTTAGGGGAGGTCAATCATCACCCCTTCAATCCCCTTTTTCTCCCCCTATCTAGGGGACATGCGACCCCCTCTATCTCCCCCTGTAGGGGGAGGAATAGTTAGAACTGAGCGCAGAACTAATCAGTCCCCCGCCTACAGGAGGTGACAGAACAAACCAGTCCCCCCCTACAGGAAGTAACACAAAAAACCAGTCCCCCTCCTACAGGAGGGGTTAGGGGAGGTCATTAGGGGGGAGATCCATCCGCGAGGGGTTGCTGAGTAGTTTCGGAATTCATGAGGGACGGCGCAGGCTGCCGAGCAGGCTCAGGCGCTCTGCAAGCGGCATTCGCGCATACTTGCGCCACTCGTGGGCGCCCTGCGCCTTGTCGTCGAGATAGTGCAGGTCGTGCATGTGTCTGTAGGCCTCCATCTCGAAGGGATTCAGGTAGTAGGCGGCGTTGCGCGTCTTCCGCCAATAGGTCAAGGCGCGCAGCGAGTAATATATATATAAGGTATAGAAAAGCAGCCACGAGTTGCGGGTGCTCTGCGCCTGCCGCAGGTGGATCATCTCGTGGTTCTTCAGCGTGTCGAACCGACGGTTCAGGCTATCGGCCATTGCCTGCTCGCGCGTGAAAATATGCCCGAACAAGGTAATGGCCTGATAGCCCTTGCGGCACCACAGACGACTCACCGTGGCCCGCATGTCGATCTGTCTGGAAGGTCTTGCCATAAAGAAACGAATCGCCCCCGACGGGCGACGCTACGCCTCCGCGGGTTTACTTGCCGATGGTGAAACCCTTCGACGTTGACTTCTTCGTGCCGGTTGTCGACTTCTTCGTAGAAGTTGACTTCTTCGCAGAAGAGGATTTCTTGGCAGAAGACGTCGTAGCCGGAGCCTTGGCCACAGCAGCCTGGTAGTACTGCATCGCCTCGGGCAGATGCCGCTGAATGTCGGCTATGCGCTTCTCGTCGCTGGGGTGACTGCTCATCCAGGTGGCCACCTGCTGCTGCGACTGGGCGGCCATGCGCTGCCAGAACGTGATGGCCACATTGGGGTCGTAGCCAGCCATAGCGGCGAAGATCAGGCCCATGTAGTCGGCCTCGCTCTCGTTGTCGCGCGAATACTTCAGGTTGAGCAGCGTCAAGCCCTGTCCGGCAATGGCGGCACCCGTCTGCACCATTTCGTTGCTGGCCCCGGCAGCTGCGGCGGCCACAGCACCAATCTGGAGCAGCACGTTCGAGTTGTTGGCCTTCGTCATCTGTTCGGCAGAGTGTTTGGCCACAGCATGCGCAATCTCATGACCCAAGACGATGGCCAGCGAGCCCTCGTCCTTCGTGACGGGCAGCAGCCCCTCCAGCACGGCAATCTTTCCGCCAGGCATGCAGAAGGCGTTCACCTGGTTGTCCTGAATCAGGTTGAACTCCCATTGGAAATACTGCACCTCGTTGGCAAAGCCGTTGTTGTTCAGATAGCTCTCCACAGCATCAGCCAGCCGCTGACCCACCTTCTTCACCAAAGCGGTGTTCGTGGCGTTGGTAGAGAGCTTCGCGCTCTTCAGGTACTCCTGATACTGTTGCGTACTCAGACTCAGCATGGAAGCGTCGTCGACGCTCAGCCTGTGCTTGCGGCCCGTGATGGGCACCGTGCTTGTGGTTCCGCAGCTCACCAGGATCGAGGTGAGCAGCGTTAATGCGATAAACTTGATTTTGTTCATATTGCTTGTGTTTAGAATTGATTGGTGCAAAGTTATACATTTATTTCGAAACCGCCACCATTTTTCCAAAATAAATAGCAATTATCTGCTGAAGTTTCGCAAGCACCCCTTCACGTGGGGCTCTTACCCTATATTCCTTCAACTTGCCGAAAAGAACATCACGAGGTCCTTTGCCTGACGGCTTCATACATCAGGATGGCGGCGCTCACCGACACATTCAGCGAGTCGAGCCGCCCGAGCATGGGGATGCGGATATGGGCATCGGCCGCCTCGCGCCACCGAGGGGTCAGCCCCGTCGACTCCGTGCCCATCACGATGGCCGTCGCCCGGCGCATGTCCACATCATAGTAAAGGTGGGAGTCCTGGAGCTGCGCCGTGAGGATCTGTATGCACCGTTCCTTCAGGAAACCTATACACTCCTCCGACGTGCAGGCCACACAAGGGACGCTGAAAATGGCTCCGATGGACGAACGAATCAGGTTGGGGTTATACAGGTCGGTCAAGGGGTCGCAGACGACCACAGCATCCACGCCCGACGCATCGGCGCTGCGCAAGACAGCCCCCAGGTTGCCGGGCTTTTCCACGCACTCCAGCACCACAACCAAAGGTTTATCGGAAAGCTTCAAGTCGCTGAGTTTCAACAGCTTTTCTTCTACCACCGCAACCATACCTTCCGTACTGCCGCGATAGGCCATCTTCTCGTAGACCTGCGGCGTGACCTCGCTCACGACAGCCCCTTGGGCAGACGCACGCGCACAAACGCTCCTCACCTCTTCGCCCCCCATCTCCGGGCAAGCGAACACGCTCTCCACGCGCAGTCCCGCCTCGAGGCAATGCTCCAGCTCGCGACGACCTTCCACCACGAAGACGCCCTCCCGTCGACGTTCCGACGACTTCTGCTGCAAGGCCACCACGCGCTTCACCCGCGCATTCTGCACACTCGTTATCTTTTCCATCATGCTGTCTTTTTTATTCGGCAAAGGTACGACAAATATTTCACACCGCCAAATTTATCCCCGCCGTTTTTATCACGAATGGGAGGATGAGAGAGCAATCCGCGGTTTCTCTATGGTAATGATATAGCAATTGACCTTCATGACCTCCCCCTCACCCCTCCTGTAGGAGGGGAGGTGGTTAGTTTTATTCCCTCCTGTAGGAGGGGGCTGGGTAGTTTCTGCGCTCAGTTCTAACCTCTCCTCCCCCTACAGGGGGAGTAAAGAGGGGGTCACATTCCTCCTGTAGGAGCGGAGCTGGGTAGTTTCTGCGCTCAGTTCTAACCTCTCCTCCCCCTACAGGGGGAGTAAAGAGGGGGTCACATTCCTCCTGTAGGAGGGAGCTGGTTAGTTTCTGCGCTCAGTTCTAACCTCTCCTCCCCCTACAGGGGGAGTAAAGAGGGGGTCACATTCCTCCTGTAGGAGGTTGAGGGGTGTTCATACTCCTGCGAACCTTTCGGGGCAACTTCTATGTTATTCCTTTTTTTTATCAAGAATTAGAGAATTTGAGAATTAAAGAATAATCCGTGAAATCCGTGCAATCCGTTGTCAGAAAAAAATAAGGCCATTATATATGATTTGACCCCACCCCCTGCCCCTCCCGGGCCTCACCCCCAGCCCCTCTCCAAAGGGAGAGGGTAGCTTAGGGAGGGGAGTGCCTACGGAGTCGCACCTATCAGGCATTTATCCCACCCCTAACATCCAATGAAAGTACATGTGGGCGCAGCAATCCCCTCCCATGTAGGGGAGGGGGGCAGGGGTGGGGTCAGTA
>Ga0256407_10009087_pt1 | contig 14327 bp, 11 predicted proteins | sample RumenRJG_04DNA_FD_193489 | JGI IMG/M metagenome (GOLD analysis project Ga0256407, IMG submission 193489) | Bovine rumen microbial communities from Lethbridge, Alberta, Canada - RJG_04 | ecosystem: Host-associated > Mammals > Digestive system > Stomach > Rumen | place: Canada: Alberta... | reverse complement strand
CAATCCCCAATCCCCAATATTCTAAATAATATCAATTATAATTAAAAGAATAAAATTATTCATATTAATAATTAAAAACATTAAAAATCAAATTAAAATATATATAAATAATTAAATAGCCTAATCACCAATAAAAAAAATTCATATTCCTATCCACAACCTCCAAAAAAGAAAAGAAAAAAAAATAAAACAAATTATCCCATAAGTTTAAATCCTCCAGTAATTTTATCAATTTTTTCACTAGAATCAGGTCCAACACCAAGAACAGTAACACTTCCAGCAGGAATTTGAGTATGACCAGCATCACTAATAACAACAAAAGGTAATTTAGCTTCTTTACATAATTTACTAACATTAATAATAGTTTCTAAATTAGGTGCTTTTAAAACAATTTTTTTAGCACCAAAAGTATTCCAATATTCTAATGCTGATTGTTGATATTCATTTTTTCCACTTATTATATCATCAAATAATCCTACTGCAGCATGAGCTACTTGTGCTGCTATTTTACCTTTTCCCATTCCTAAATCTTGACGAACTAGAAATACCATTTTTAAATCTGCGTTGTCAAAATTGTATTTTGAAGTGTTTATTTTTAAATCTGATTTTTTTGGAATTTTTTTTAGGTTTTTTCGAGTGTATATGGATATTATTTCTTTATGGTATTTTCCTATTAGGAATGAGAAGAAACATATTAGGAATGAGAGGAGAAATGACATTTTTTTTTTTGGACTTTTTTAGATATATTTAAATTTAATTAAATTAATAAAAGGAAAATTAATTATAAAAAATAATTTATAAATTTTAAAAACTGAAAAAAAAAAATGATCTTTTTTAAATATTTAAATAAAAAAATTATAAAAAAAAAATGGAAGAAAACTCAAAAGAAATCAAAGAAAATGAAGACCAACAAAAAGAAAACGAAAAAGAAGATGAAAAAGAAGAAGGAAATTTATCAGACAACATCCCAAACGACGACAGAGAAAAAATGCAAAAAATCCATGAAAAAATGTTAGAAGATGACTTAAACGGAGTTGAATCAAAATTAACAAAACAATTTTTATCAGATTCAAAATTTATACAAGATCAAATGGAAAACGAACCACCAAAAGCGAGTTCAGTTCCAAAAAAATTCAAAACAAAAAAACCACCTGAAGGAGTATTACCACATAAATTTAAAATTGATCAAATAACAAGAAAATTAGATGAACAATATTTTAAAGATTTAAAACAAACTACTAAAATACCAAAAAATTCAGAAAAAATTTTTGAAGAATTAGAACAATTTAAACAAAAAGTTAATGAAATTAAACAAGTAAATCGAGATGAAGAATTATTAAGAATGCAAAAAGAAAATCAAGAAATTGAAGAAAAATTAAATGAATTAAAACAACAAGATAATAGTGAATTAAAAGAAAAACAAGAATCTTGTAGAAAATTAGTTGAACAATTTAATATTTTATTTAATGAAAGAAAAAAAGATGCTGCTGAAAAAGAAAAAGAAAGAGAAAAAGCAATTGAACAAATAAAAGCAATTAAAAGTGAACAAGAAGATCATAAAGCTGAAATTAAAAAATTAGAAGCTGATAAAGAAAGATTAACTCAAATGTTATCAAATTTAGAAAAAGATGTTGAAAGTTATAATATTTATAAAAAATTTATTGATCAAGTTAATGCAAAATATTCAAATGATACTACTAATCAAAATGATTTATATGATAATTTAAAAGAAAAATTTGAACAATTAATGAATCATGAAATTGAAATTCAAAAAAATATTGAAGATAGTGAAAAAGAAAAAGAAGAAATTAAAAGACAAATTCAAGAAATGAGAAGAAAAAATGATAAACAAAGTCAAAATACAAGATTACAACAATTAGAAAAAGAAATTAAGGAATATACTGATAAAAATAAACAATTAGAACAAGAGATTGATTCAATTTTAAAAGAAAAACAAAAAAAAGATTCTGATACTCATCAAATTAAATTATCTATTTTTAACTTATATGATAAAGTTATGAAGGAAGATGGGAAAGTTAATAAAAATGATAATTTTGATTTAGATGCTGATGAGACTCATTTATGTATGAAACTTGATAAAATTAATGAAAAAATTATGGATCTTATTAGTATTCATAAGGAATTAGAAAAAAATCAAAATACTAATAAATAAATATTGTTTAATTTTTGGTTTAAAGGAATTTTTTTTTTATTTTGAATATAATTTTTAAAATTTATTTTTCTTTATATAATATTATATTTTATACTAATTTAATAATAAAATGGTTTTATTTATCTAATGATGTTTCATCTATTTTTTTATCATTTGATTCTATTTCATTTATATCTGTTATACTTTTTGAAATATTTTCAGTATAAGAATTTATATTAAATTTGTTATTATCATTAATATTAGTAAAATTGTTATTATTTGAATTCATTTCATTTATATTTGGCTGTTGTTTATTAATATCATTCATTTCATATTCATTATAATTTTCATTTATAAAATTAACAGGATTTTGATTAAAATAATTTGGATTATTATAATCATTATTATTTTGATAATATTCTTGATTTAAACCTGATAATTCTGTTTCATTATAACTATTAATATTATTATTATTTCTTTTATCCATAATTTCACTTGCTTTTCTCTTAATTGTATTAATACCACTTTCTGCTTTTTGACTAATACTTTTAAATAAATCAGAATTCCTTACTTCTTCATTATAATCTTTAACTTTTGTTGTAATTTTATTTCCAACATTATTAAAAAATGACCCCATTGAATAAACCAAATTAGACAAATTTTTTTTAAAAGAATCTTCTCCTCTATTAAAATTATTTGAATAATTATTATAATTACTATTAAATTGTTCTTGATTAAAATTATTTTGATTATTATTAATATTATTATTATTATTCATATTAAAATCATTTTTCATATTATTAATATTTTCTATTTCATAATTATCATCATCTATATCAATTTTTTGTATTCCATTTTTTAAAGAAGGTTTTTCTAAATTAATAGATTTTCCCTTTGTTTCTTCTTCTAACATTTTTCTATAATATTCTGCAATTTTAGTATGATATTTATATTCTTGATTTTCTTTAGTTAAAGGAATATTATATTCACTCATTAAATTATTAAATCTTGAATTTCCTCCTAATTTAAGAAATAAAATTTCATTTTTTTCCCATTTATCAACTTCTAAAGATTTTATTCTTGATATTTTACTATTAAATTTTCTATGTTTTCTAGTACATTTTCCACAAAGTAATACTCCATTATTTATTGATGACCAATATGGTTTTTTTCCATTACAATCAGCACAAACTTCATTTCCAGATATATTTAAAATAAATGATAATTCTGGATCTGAAAATGTATTTTCATCAATCATTATTATTTATATAATAAATAATAAATAAAAAAAAATTAATATTTTTTTAAAATATAAAAAATAAACACATCATAAAAGTAATTAATTTCATACAAATATATTAAATTAAACTAGTATTATTTATTTAATATAAAACATCAAAATAATATGTTAAGAAACGACCAAATATATAATTCATCAACAGATAATATTGAAGAACAACAATATCAAAATCTTTATAAAAATGAAAATACATTAAAAGTAAAATTAAAAAAAAATATAAATTTAAAAAAAAATAGTCTAAAGAAATTTTACAAGAAGAGCAAAAAAATAATGAACAAGAAATCAAAGAAAAAAAAGAAAACCAAAATAACAACACACAAAATATTAATAATAATATAATAAACGAAATACATAGAACAAATCAAAACCATAAAACACCCTTATCAAAATATACAATAAATCCAAATGACATTCCTCGTCCAAATAATAATGATGAAATATATTTAAATAATGAAAAAAATTCAATTTTTAAAACAGATTTTAAAACTCTTCCCCCACATTCAACTTCCCATTACTTAATAAAAGAAACTGAAAATTCATCTTGTCGATTTTTAAGACCAACTTTAAATTATATTCCTAATGATAATAGTTTATTAGAAAATACAAATTTACTTTTTGGAATTTGTGTTCAACCTTTTGCTGAAATTCTAGAAAATGAAAATAAAATTCCTATTGTTAAATGTAATGAATATATTTTTAGATGTAAAAAATGTTATAGTTATATTAATAATAAATATAAAATTTCATATAATAAACAAAATAAAAAAATTATTATTTGTAATATTTGTAATAATGAAAATACTTTTGATTTACTTGTTCAAGGTGTAAAGGAAGAATATTTAAATACTGAAAAATTTACTTCTATTCCTGAATTAAATAATCCTACAATTGATTTTATTGCTCCTGAAGAATTTCAATTAGGAAAATTTGATTTTAAACCACATTATATCTTTATGATTGATATTGAAAAAAATTCATATGAGTTAGGTTTACCTTCTTATATTTTATATTCAATTCAAATTAATTTAGAAAATTTTAATAATTCTGATGAAACTTATATTGCTATTGCTTTATATGATAGGAATTTTATTTATTTTTTTTATTGTGAAAAAACTGATATTCGAATTTGTATAATGTCTGAATTGGAAAATCCATTTTGTCCTATTTCAAAATCTAAATTATTTTTAAATATAAAACAACAAAGAGAAGAAATAGAAAAATTATTTGAAAAAATAAATTTATTTATAGAAAATAAAAATAAAGTAAAAGAAAAAGAAAATAAAAAAGAAGAAGAAGATAAAAAAGAAGATGAAGAAATAAAAGAAGATAATAAAGAAGAAGAAAAAGGAGAAGATAATAAAGAAGAAGATAATAAAGAAGAAGAAAAAAAAGAAGAAGAAAAAAAAGAAGAAGTAAAAAAGGAAGAAGAAAAAAAAGAAGAAGAAAAAAAAACAGATATAAACCCAGAAAAAGAAATAAGTACACCAACAGGTTCAGTAATAAAATCTGGAATAGATTCCTTATTAGAAAACGGAGGTCGTGTCTTAATATTTACTCCAAATCCATGTTATCATGGATATGGTTCAACAATTCCAAGAGAGAAAATAATAAAAGATAAAAAAAATCCATTTTATCCTCAAAACAAAATTTACTTTGACTTAGCTGAAAAAGCAAATGATAATAGAATAACAGTAGATCAATTTATTTTCATGTGTAAAGAATATGATTTAAGTACATTATCAATTGTAAGTAATTTATCAGGAGGTTATATAGAATATTATAATTATACAGAAGATAATAATATTTTAAATTCTCTTTTTGAAAAAATGCATTATGATTTAACTAGAATTATTTCAAGATCAAATTTTAATGATTGTAAATTTATGATTAGATTATCAGAAGGAGTTAATTGCTTTGAAATTTTAGGTCCTTTTAATAATAAAATTGCAGAAGGTTTTCAAATTGGTTTTTGTGATCCTGATTATTGTTTTTATTATTCTTTGAGAATACATGATACTTTAAAAGTTGGTAGTAAAATTCATGTTCAAATTGCTTGTTTATATAATGATAATTTTAATATGAGATATTTAAGAATTTTTAATAGTACTTATGAAGTTAGTGATAATGTTGAAAAAATTTATTCTTATTGTGATGTTGATGCTTTGACTAAAGCTATTTTATTAAGGGAAATTTCTATTAGTTATAAAAATGGTTTTTCTGATGTTAGAAAAAATTTAGAAGATAGGATTATTAATTCTTTTAAATATTATAGAGTTAAAGAAAAAAAAAATACTTCTGCTGGACAATTAATTTTACCTTTTAGTATTAATTACTTACCTTTATATATTAATTCTTTTATTAAAAAAGATATTTTGAAAAAAATTGATTTTAATGATAAATCTTGTTTGGATGAAATTAATAAAATTATTGCATTAAGATTTAAATTTATGAGAATTCCTATTTATTCAATTGTTAAATTTTTATATCCTAAATTTTATAGAATTGATAATATTTTAAATTATGATGAAATGACTGTTTCTAAAAATAGTTTAATTGATAATATTGGTTTATTAAATGAAGAATATGGAATAATACAAAAACCATATTTGTTACCTTTATCAAAAGACAATATTGATTTTGATTCTGCTTATTTAATTGATAATGGTGAATTTATTACTTTATTTATATTTAATGAAATTGATAATAAATTTTATAATTCTATTTTTGGTGTTAACACTTTTGATGAAATTTTAGAAAATGAAATTAATAGTTTAAATGAAGAAAATGATGATGAATTAAATAGAAGAATTTTAAATATTATTTCTCAATTAAGAAAAGAAAATTTTGGTTCATATCAACCTATTAGATTATTTTTTTTTAATAATGAAGATATTAAAAATCCTCAATTAACTAATTTATTAATAGAAGATGAGGTAAATAATGAATGTAATTATAGTGATTATTTAACTCAAATATATAAAAAAATTCAATATAAAATCATTTAGTCAAAAAATAATAATTATCTGTTATTATAAAATTAAATATTAATTTATATTTTTTAAAAAAATAAAAAAAGTAAAAAGTAAATTTAAACAATTAAATTATAAACCTTTTATACATAATTTTTTAATAAATTCTCAATAATTATTCTTTTAAATCAAACATAAATATATAAAAAAATTTTAAAAAAAAAAAGAATGTTAACTTCTTTCCTACATAAATTTTTTACTTGTTGTTCAAATGAAAAAGATAAAGGTAGTATATCAATAATTCAACCAAAAAACAACTTAAATATAATACCAGATAAAGAAAAAGATCATATCCCATTTGGAAAAGAAGATTTTTTAAAAAGAAGAAAATCACGTAATAGTTCAATTAATTTAAATAATGTAAGTGCAGAAAAAAGTTTATCAATGGTTTCATTTAGTAATATAAAAGTAAATGAAGGAAAAGAATCAATAAATCAAAATTTTGATACTGAAGTTTTAAGTACAGTAGAATTAAAATTAATTGGAGAAATTTTTTGGAATAAAGAAATATATATTGATAGAATAGGATTAAAAATTGGTAATAGAATTAAAAAAAATGGAATTACTATTTTTGGATTAGGAGAAACAGAAGATTCAAATGGAAAAAATGTAATTGATTTTATTTTAAATATCCCAGGAGGGAAAATTCCATATCAAAATAATAATAGTAAAAATAATCCTTTATTTTCTATTGAATATGATAAAAATGAAGATTATTTTGTTTTAAATATTATAAATAAAGATTTAAATATATATCATTATATTGATTATGAATTTTTAATTCAAAATGGAAGTTATTTAGAATTTGTTGTTGGTAAAATATTATTTTATGTTAAAGCTCCTAAAGATGAAAATGATAATTATTTTATTATTGAAGTTGAAGGTATAAAGTATAATTTTAATAAAAAAGAAGATTGTCCTATTACTATTGGGAGAAGTAATTGTAAAATAAATATTAAAAATAATTCTATTAGTAAAAATCATGCTGTAATTAATTATATAGAAGAAAAAAATTGTTTATTTATTAAAGATTTGGAAAGTACTAATGGAACTTATTTTATTTTAGGAAAAAAATGTTCATCATTTAAAATATTAAAAGATATGGATTTTAAAATATTAGAATATAAATTTTCAATAAAAACAATTGAATAATATAAAAATGCCTTTAGGAAATTATTATTCAAATAAAAATATATTATAAGATAGATATTTTATAGATATAAATAATAATAAAATTATAATTTATATAATTTGTATTTAAATAGCATCCTTTCAAATATAAATTTTAAAAATTTAAAAATATTAAAAAAATATATTTAAATAAGCTCATATATTAAAAAAAAATAAAACAAAAAAAAAAAAAAACCCTTTTAAAAAAAAAAAAAAAAAACACAAAACCAAAATTCTTTAATTTCCTTTAAAATTATTAAAAAAAAATTCAAATTTTAATTTAACCTTATGTCCAGGTTTTGTAGTAAGCCATTCTCTCAAATCTAAATTTTTCTCAACAGGATCCATATTCCTAAGCATGGGTTTAGAATCTAAAAAATAGCTTTCAATTTCAGTAGCTTTATCACCATGAAGAGTCCAAGTATAAAATTCAATATCATGAAATCCAGATTTATTAGGAAGAAAAAAAGTACCATAAGACATTAAATCAATAGTTTCAGTTTCATCTAATTTCCAAATTTTTACTATTATTTTTGGCCAACCTGAATATGATGATGTTGTATAATGTAAATCAAATGGATGAGAGAAACATACGAATTCATCCTCGTCTACATAACCACTTTGGGTATAAAGGATTTTTGTTCCTGAGATGAAGTTCCATTCTTTTCCACTGTTGAAATAAGCTTCTAGGAATATTCCGTCACCTCCTTCTGATAAGTCTGAGGCTCCTGTTATTTGACCGAAGAAATATACTTCTGGCATGTTGTTTGTCATTTTATTTTTTTATTTAATTATTAATTTTTTTTTTTTATTTTTTTTTATATTAATTTATTTATTATGTTATATTTATATATTATTTATTTTTTTATTTTTTAATTCTTTTTAATATTACATAAATTGAATAAAATTTTAATTATTTTTCTCAATAATGGGAATATATAATTAAATAGGTTTATTAAAAGGATTGAATAATATTTATTATAATTAAAAATAACTGTTAAAATACTTTAATTTTATTTGAAAAATGAAAAAAAATAAATTTAAAAATATTATTAAAGAATTTTTTTATATCAATTGGTTTTATATATTATGAGTTTTTAATAATATTTTATTATGAGTTTGATTTAAATTATTATATTGAAGGTCATAAAAACTAGAAAAAGTAAGAAATCCTTTAATTTTTAACCATTAATAATAAAAAATAATGCAATTGTAAAATATTGTAATTAAAATTTAAATTTGTTTTTAATTTTTATAATTTAAAATGCTTGTTCTCCATTAAAATAATTAAATTAAAAAAAATTAAAGTAAATTAAAGTAAATATAATAATAATGTGCTTGTTGAATATTTTAAAGTAAAATTTAAATAGATTTAGGAAATTACTTTAAAAATATGATTAACAATAAATAAATAGTTTAAAAAAGATTTTTTTTCCATTTTTTTCCGTGAGAAAAAAAAAGTGTAATAAATAACAAAATTAACAGTTTGTTGAAATATTATTTCTTCATAAATCTATGATATAAATAATTATAATTTATTATTAACTCCTAAAAAATAACCACCACAATATTTAAAGCATAAATTTCTTTAAAACTAAAAAAATCTAAATTGAAAAAATCAATAAAATAATAATATAAAATGTCTGAAAGGTTAAATCTTTTAAAATTTTAATTTTGGAAAAAATTGAATATAATGAAAGCATATAAAGTTAATAATTTAGAAATCAAAATTTAAATAATTATTTGTTGAATTATAATTAAAAAAAATAAAATAATCTATTTAAAAATTCAAAAAGATATTCCACAATATTTTGAAATAATAAAATTCATATATTTAATAAGTACATTCAAAATATTAAATTGTTAAAATTTAATTAATAAAGTTTGTTCTACTCAATAATAAAATATCTTATAAAAAAAAATTACTGACTAATCATAATAGAAATAAAAATTAACTTTTATTTTAATAAACCTCATTTAATTATGGATATATCCTATAAAATTCTTCCAAACGAACAAAAAAAATTTTTTTATACAGAAAAAAATATTATCCAAAAAAATCCATTAGAATATCCTTATCAATTAGAAATTGATAATTTCAATTATTCTGAATCAAATAATAAATCTCCCAATGAATATAAAGGACTTTCACTCTTTCCAAAAAAGAATTTTCCAAAATCAAATAAAAAAAAGAAACAAAATCAAATTTTTGACAATTTAGAAACTAAAACAAAAGTCAAAAAAAAAGGAAAAAAGAATAAAAAAACAAAAAATAAAATTGAAAAAAAATTTAATCAAGAATTAAATGAAAATGATTTCAAAGGAAATAATATGAAAAAAAAAGAAAGTAATGAAAATAAAAAAAATTTGAATAATTCTAATTTTTCAAATAACTTTAATTATACAAATTTGAATCAAAAAAATTCTTTTTTAAAAAATAGTCCTAAATTGAGTTTGTTTAAAGAGAATGATTCTGAAGATACAACTTCATTCACAACTGGTAATAATTTGTCACCAAGTGAAAATAATTCATTCACTAATAATCCTGTAGAATTAAATAGTAAATTATTATTTCAAAAAAAACAAATTTCAAATTCTGTTGAAAATATTTTTAAACAAGATATTAATTTTAAAATTGGAAAAAATATTAAAAGTGTTTTAATTTTTCCTAATCTAGATAAAAAGGAAAAGAAAAAAAATAAAAAAAAAAAAAAAAAAAATTTTATAAATATAAAAAAAAAAATATTTAAAAAATAAAAAATTTATAATAAAAATTTTAATTTTAAAAATAGAAAAAAAATTAAAAATGTTTTAATTTTTACAAAAATAAAAAAAAAAAAAAAAAAAAAAAAAAAAAAAAAAAAAAAAAAAATTCTATATATATTAATCATAATATATTTAATGAATACAATATTTATAATGATCATAATAATTTGACTAATTTATATGATCAATGTTTAAGTAGAAAAAATTTAGAAAATTTGTATTCAAATTTATATATGAATATTAATAATTATAATATATATCCACAAAATTATAATATTATTGAAAAAACTGATAAAAATGTAAATAATTTTTCTATACAAGAATTAAATAATAAGAATAATAATCAAATTAATCAATTTAGAAATTTGAATTTTAATAATAATAATTTAAGTAATGTAAAAGAAACTGAAAATGAATATAAAAAAAAATATATTTATATGAGAGATATAATTGTTAATTATCCAAAAAAATTAAATCCTAAAAATTTTAAACCATTTGTCATGAAAAAACAAATTGAAAAAGAAAAAAAAATAGTTTTAAATCTTAAAATTAAAATTGATAATAATGGAAATGAAATTGAAATACCTATAAGGGAAGGTGAAAATCCTTTAAATATTTTGGAAAAGTTAATAATTAAAAGTGATTTAAATGAAGACAAAATGAAAAGAATAAATTTTGAAATTCAAAAAACTTTAAATTTTATTGATAGTTTTAAAAATTTATTTATAAGAAATAATTCTTTTGATATTATTAGTGAAATAAATAATTGTATTAATCGTAATTGTAACAAAGATTTTTATAATAAATCAAATTTATTTTTTAATAAATATGTCAATTGAATATTTGAGTTTTTATAAATTTTTATATGCACTTTTTATTATTGATTATTATTTTATAATTTGAGGTAATAAAAAATAGAATTATCTGTTTTAACAGAGATTTTATTTTTATTAATGAATTAAAACTATTGAAATTTTAAAATTAATTTTTGTAATATAGTATATTTCAATAGTTTCTGCAACAATTTATCAATTGTTATATATTAAAAAATTAATTTAATTATATTATATATATATATAAAATTAAATATATTAAATATCTTTTTTTTATTTAATTATTATTATTTAATTTATATTAATTCAAATTTTTTTAATTTAATTTATTAAATTCTTTTATTATTTCAGTTAACTAAATATTTTTAATACTGTTTTATTACAAAAATAATTACTAAAATACATAATTAAATTTAAATTATTCAATTTATTTTCTATTTTTCTCTTTTTTACTATTATTATCTTGATTAATAATAGTATTTTCAATATTTAAATTTTGTCTATTTAATTCATCAATATATGATAAAAATTCTCTTGTTCTATTTTTTATATGTTCAATAGCTAAATCAATATTATAATTACATATTGCTATAAAATTTAAAATTCTATCATCATAACATTTTATTGAATTCTTTGGCCAAATTTTTTCTATTTGATTTAAAACTTCTTTAATTTTTAAATCTTTATTTAATTCTTTAAATGTTTTATAATTATAAGAACATATTACTGGTTTTTTTATATCATTAATAGATGATGAATGAAATTTTGGTATATTATCACATAATTTTATAATTTCTTTTGTTCGAGGTATAAATTTCTCTTTCATTTTTTTATAAAAATTCTCTTCCATAAAATCTTTTGGATTAGTTGAAGATATATAATTTAATTCTCTATATTTTTTAGTATGTTTTTTATTATTTACTAAATCAAAGAATTTATCATTTAAATGATTTTGGAAATCATTTAATAAAATTGATTCTGCCTCTGGACTTTGAATATTTATTATTTCTTGATTTTTAATTGTAGTGTTATTTATAGTATTATTATTTTTAGACCTCAAATGCATATTAATAATTGGATTCAAAATATTTTTTGAATTTGATTTTTTGATACTGATATCGTTATTATTATGTATTATATTATTATTTGAATTATTTTTATTATTATTATTTATTTTAGTATTAATTTTATTATTTTTATCAGATTTATTAATATTATTATTTATACATTTTTGTGAAATAATTTTTTTTTTTTTTTTTTTTTTATTTTTTCTTTTTTTCATTTCAGTAATTTCAAAATCTTTATCACTAATATCATTATCCGGTTTTTTTTTTTCAATATTATTTTCAATAATTTCATTTTCTTTTCTTTTTTTTTCAAGAAATTTATTTTTATCTTTTTTTTCACTTTCATCTAATAAAATTTCAGTTTTTTCATTATTATTTTCTATTAAAGTGTCAGATTTTTCTTTAATATTTAATTGTATATTTTCATCTTTTATAATTTTGAAATTATTATTATTTTTATCATTCAATTGAATATTATTATTAAAAAACGAATTGGATGTTTGATTAAATATATTATTTTGATTAACAGTATTTTGATAATGATGATTAATTGTATTAAAATCATTTTCTGTTTTATTAACATTATAATTTACTTGATAAAAATTTTTTGCAATATTAAGTTGAAAAGGATTTTGATTTGGAATTGAATTATAATAATAATTTTGAGGAATAAAAAACTTTTGATATTGGTTTGGTTGATTTAAAATATTAAATTGTTGATTTCCATTGAAATATTGGTTTATTTCATTTTGTTGCTTTAATAACATAGATATTAATAATTGATAGAAATAATTTGGATTCATTAAATTGTTATTCATTTATATTTGAAAAAATATATTTTTTGGACAATAACATCGGTATGAAATTATTTTTAATTAGTTTTTTTAAAATGATATATAATAATTATCATCAGAATTTTAATTAATTATTTTTTTATATTCATGATATATTTAAAGGCAATTATATAAAAATTTATATGTTAAAGAAATAAATGTGTTAATTTTTTAATAAAAAATATTTTGATGAATAAATAAAATTTTTATTTATATTAAATTCTATTAATTATCATAAAAAGATAAAATTATATATTTGATTATAATTAAAAATATATTTTTATATATTTTTTTTACTACTTTTAATTTCAATATCCAAAATTTTTTTAATTATATTATATTACAACAATTATTTTTTGATGAAGAAATTGGTTCTTCCATAACATTATATTCTTTAAAAGATTCTATATTTACAATATCAACTAATTTTTTATTTGATATTTTATCAATAAAATTTACTCTTTTTTGATTTGTTTGTTTAGTTGATAATGTTTTTGAATTGGAAAGTATCATATTATTTTTTTCATTAATATTATTATTAAATATATCATTTCCATGTTTATTATTAAGATTTAATATTTTATTATTATTTTCAGGATATTGAATTTTTTTTATTGGAAATTGATAATTATTATTTTGATGAGAATAAATTACAGCAGCCATTAAATAAATATATATTTTAAAAAATGTTTTAATTTTTATCATTGAACTTAAAATAAGAAATAAAATTAGATAAATTTTTCAAAATATTAATTCTGATATTTTATAAACTTGATAATTAAATTAAATCAATTAATTTTTTTTAATAATAGTAAACATCATGGTTAATAATATAATAAACGATAAAGTTAAAACTTTTTTTACAAAAAAACAAACAAAATAAACCATATTAATTAACTTAATAATCCAAAAAATTTAAAAAACCTCAAAAAAAACAAACATGAATATTTACACAAACTTTAAAAAAACCAAAAAAAAAAAAAAAAAAAAAAAAAAAAAAAAAAAAAAAAAAAAAAAAAAAAAAAACAAAAAAAAAAAAAAAAAAAAAAAAAAAAAAAAAAAAAAAAAAAAAAAAAAACAAAAAAAAAAAAAAAAAAAAAAAATAAAAAAAATTAAAAAAAAAAAAAAAAAAAAAAAAAAAATTCAAATAAAAACCCAAAATTAAAAATAATAAAAA
>Ga0256407_10009086_pt1 | contig 14329 bp, 8 predicted proteins | sample RumenRJG_04DNA_FD_193489 | JGI IMG/M metagenome (GOLD analysis project Ga0256407, IMG submission 193489) | Bovine rumen microbial communities from Lethbridge, Alberta, Canada - RJG_04 | ecosystem: Host-associated > Mammals > Digestive system > Stomach > Rumen | place: Canada: Alberta | collected... | reverse complement strand
GCGGAATCCACTCCCTGCTTTCAGGTGAGGGATTGCGTTGGTTCTTTGGCCATTTCTCACAACAGCTGGCTAAGCCCTGGTTGGCAGACCTTCTCCTGCTTGCTATTGCCTATGGCTGTCTGGTGCGTAGCCGCATCTGGCCGCTTGGGCGTTCCTATCGTGAGCGCCGTGCACTGTGGTTGTCGCTGGCATGGCTCGTAGTGTGTGTGGTCGCTGTTCTTCTGCTTACCGTAACCCCTCACGCCGTACTGCTCTCTGCCAGCGGAACACTCTGGCCATCGCCTTTCTCTTTCAGTCTGATACCCGTCATCGCCTTCAGCATGATGACTTTCGGCTGGCTTTATGGAACCATAGCCGGCCACTATCAGGACTTTACTGAGGTGTACCAGTCACTACTTGAGGGTATCCGCCTCGCCGCACCACTCCTGCTTTTCTATGTCTTGTTAACACAATTCTATGAGTCGCTGATGTTCGTCCTGCCATAAACCATAATTTTTAGGTATTGCACGTTTGTTCATTTCTCCCTACCTTTGCAGTCGGAAACGTTTTAACCACATAAACAGACATTAAAAAGAAATGAGCAACACAATTGTTATTTACGGTTCTTCTACCGGTACCTGCGAGGCCATCGCAGAGAAGATTGCACAGAAGTTGGGCTGTGAGGCCCTTAACGTTCAGGAACTCAGTGCCGACGTTATCGCACAGCACCAGAACCTCATCCTTGGCACCTCTACGTGGGGCGCTGGCGAATTGCAGGATGATTGGTACGACGGGTTGTCAGTACTTAAGGGTGCAGACCTCAGCGGTAAAACCATCGCCCTTTTCGGATGTGGCGACTGTTCCACCTATAGCGATACCTTCGTGGGAGGCATAGGCGAACTCTACGACGGCATCAAGCAGAGTGGAGCCAAGTTCATCGGAGCTGTCAGTACGGATGGATATACCTTCGATGATTCCTCCGCCGTTGTTGACGGCAAGTTCGTCGGACTTCCCCTTGACGATGTCAACGAAGACGATAAGACCGACGAGCGTATTGACGCTTGGATCGCACAGATTTCTCCCTCGTTACAATAACCATTAAGCATATTACATTTATCCCATGGAACGGATGCCGATAGATATGAAGGTACTGATGAACCACATCTATGAGTACAAAAAAGGAGTGCGCCAGATGATTTTGTTCACCATGAACAAACGTTACGAGCAGTTTGCCACCGAACGTCTGCAACATCAGAACATACCGTACATCTTTCAGCCTGCAGGCAAGAACACGTTAAACCTCTATTTCGGTCGTCGCGAATGCCTTGAGGCCATCCGTCTTATCGTCACCCGCCCGCTGAACGAGTTGACCCCTGAGGAAGACTTCATTCTCGGTGCCATGCTTGGATACGACATCTGTGCCCAGTGCGAACGCTTTTGCGAGCGCAAGGGCAAGTGTAACTGTCGTCATTGTGAGCAGGCTCAATAAAGAGCATGACAGACATAATAATCATTGAATCATAAAGTATTTGTTTATTTTAGTAATTCGAAAGGGCTCGCCGCGAGGCAAGCCCTTTTGTTGTAAAGAAATGAGAGCCGTAATCTCGTCGGGAGTGAGCCGTAATCTCGTCGGGAGTGAGCCGTAATCTCACCATGAGTGAGCCGTAGTCCCCTCAGGGCGGACTCCAATTTCGGTAATATGGTGATAAGTGTAGAAAACGCAGAAACTACAAAAGTTTCTTGATTTGCTTCTCGTTGGCAGTTGGCAATAGCTGCGTCAGATGTTTCCACATGCGCTGATATGATTCCTCTGGTGTTCGCTCGCACCGGCATCTGTCCTTTCCTAACAGCACTTCGGGCGTAGTCAGCAGAGACCATCCCCAGCCATATTCGCGTCCGTGCTTGTCGGTAGGATAGACAAAGTCCTCTGTAACGATGTAGCACCCCATTTGCAGTCGGGTGATGTAACTGTCAAAACGTCCTCGCATCTTCGGTCCAATGAAGTCACAAGCCGCACGCAATTCACGGGTTATCAAACTGCCCTGTTCGCGTAATGTCATCAGAATCATTTCCTCGATGGTACCTTCTTCGGGTGCAGGATGCTGGCTACGACGCCAATTATAGAAATCGGGCCACCACTCACGACTGATGAATCCGGCCTTTCCTGCAAAGAACTTTCCATAGACACAGTTGCCTTCTGTTACTACAGGGCCCTTCCACTTCCACAATGGCCATTCCCACGAACCATCTGGGAGCACCGTATATTGACACTCCTCTGCCACCAGTGCTTCGGCCGAATAACCGTTGATACCACTTTCCAGTAAAGGCAGGAATCCGATCTCCTGGATGCAAGACATCAGCTCCGGGCAGGAGTGAATCTCTGAAGAATAATTAGAAAAAGTGCTCATATAATCATTATTTTCCACTTACAAAGGTAATGCAAATGGAGCGAATTACAAAACTTTTTATCAATTGAAGTTCCTGCTATTGCAAAATTTTGCTAAATACTTGCATGGTTGGGATTTTTATTGTAACTTTGCACGAATTGAAGACAATAATTATTCATGTTAATCGTAATAAATAACTAATTTATGAGCCAAAAAAGAGTTTATACTTTCGGTAATGGTAAGGCCGAAGGTAACGCAAAGATGCGTGAGGAACTGGGTGGCAAGGGTGCTAACCTTGCTGAGATGAACCTGATTGGTGTGCCCGTTCCTCCTGGTTTCACTATCACTACAGATTGCTGTAACGAGTACTATCAGGTAGGTCAGGAGAAGATTATGGAACTCCTGAACGACGATGTAATGGCTGCAGTAAAGCATATTGAGAGCCTGATGAACTCGAAGTTCGGCGACAAGGAGAATCCTCTGCTTGTGTCTGTACGTTCGGGTGCTCGTGCCTCTATGCCGGGTATGATGGATACCATTCTGAATCTGGGTCTGAACGACGAGGTTGCCGAAGGTATGGTTAAGAAGACCAACAATCCTCATTTCGTTTACGACTCATACCGCCGTTTCGTACAGATGTATGGTGACGTGGTGCTGGAGATGAAGCCCGTAAACAAGACCGACATCGATCCGTTCGAGGAGATTATCGAGAAGGTAAAGGCAGAGCGTGGCGTGAAGTTGGACAAGGACCTGAGTGTTGACGAGCTGAAGAAGTTGGTTCAGCTGTTCAAGGCTGCCATCAAGGAACGCACCGGCAAGAGCTTCCCCGACGATCCTATCGAGCAGTTGTGGGGTGCCATCTGCGCTGTGTTCCGTTCTTGGATGAACGAGCGCGCTATCCTGTATCGTAAGATGGAAGGAATTCCCGACGAGTGGGGTACAGCCGTGTCGGTAATGGCAATGGTATTCGGTAACATGGGCGATACCTCTGCTACCGGTGTTTGCTTCAGCCGTGATGCTGCCAATGGTGAGAACCTGTTCAATGGCGAGTATCTGGTTAACGCACAGGGTGAGGACGTTGTTGCCGGTATCCGTACACCTCAGCAGATTACAAAGATTGGTTCTCAGCGCTGGGCTGAGCGTGCCGGCATCAGCGAGGCTGACCGTGTAGCCAAGTATCCTTCTATGGAGGAGGCAATGCCCGAGATTTACAAGGAACTCAACGGCATTCAGGAGAAACTCGAAGAGCACTATCGCGATATGCAGGATATGGAGTTCACCGTTCAGGAGGGCAAGCTGTGGTTCCTGCAGACACGTAACGGTAAGCGTACAGGTGCCGCTATGGTGAAGATTGCCATCGACCTGCTGCACGAAGGCAAGATTGACGAAAAGACCGCCATCATGCGCTGCGAGCCTCAGAAGCTCGACGAGCTGTTGCACCCCGTATTCGATAAGAAGGCACTGACCTCTGCCAAGGTGATTGCTCAGGGTCTGCCTGCATCTCCCGGTGCTGCCTGTGGTCAGATTGTGTTCCACGCTGACGATGCTCAGGAGTGGCACAAGGATGGTCACAAGGTGGTGCTCGTTCGTATCGAGACATCTCCTGAAGACCTCGCCGGTATGTCAGCTGCCGAGGGTATTCTGACTGCCCGTGGTGGTATGACCTCACACGCTGCTGTTGTGGCTCGCGGTATGGGTAAGTGCTGTGTATCGGGTGTTGGTTCGCTGAATGTTAGCTATAAGGATAAGACCGTTGAAATCGACGGAGTAGTATATAAGGAGGGCGACTATATCTCTCTGAATGGTACCACTGGTCAGGTTTATGCTGGTGAAGTTCCTACCAAGGCTGCCGAGCTTTCTGGCGACTTCAAGGAACTGATGGACCTTTGCGACAAGTACACCAAACTGCAGGTTCGCACCAATGCTGATACTCCACACGACGCTCAGGTTGCCCGCAACTTCGGTGCCAAGGGTATTGGTCTGACTCGTACCGAGCACATGTTCTTCGAGGATAAGAAGATTATCGCTATGCGTGAAATGATTCTGTCGAAGGATGCTGCTGGTCGTGAGAAGGCTCTTGCTAAGTTGCTGCCTTACCAGAAGGCTGACTTCAAGGGTATTCTTGAGGCTATGGACGGACTGCCCGTTAACATCCGTCTGTTGGATCCCCCATTGCACGAGTTCGTTCCCCACGATTTGGCTGGTCAGGAGACCATGGCTAAGGAGATGGGCGTCAGCGTAGAGGATATCAAGCGTCGTGTTGACTCACTGGCTGAGAACAACCCAATGCTGGGTCACCGTGGTTGCCGTCTGGGCATCACCTTCCCTGAAATCACCGCTATGCAGACCCGCGCCATCCTCGGTGCAGCTTGCGAGCTGAAGAAGGAAGGCAAGAATCCTATGCCAGAGATCATGGTTCCGCTGATTGGTACACTCTATGAGCTGAAGCAGCAGAAGGAAGTCATTCTGGAGGCTGCCAAGGAAGTATTCGCTGAGTACGGCATCGAGGTAGAGTTCGAGATTGGTACCATGATTGAGATTCCTCGTGCTGCTCTGACAGCAGACCGTATTGCTACTGAGGCTCAGTACTTCTCATTCGGTACCAACGACCTCACTCAGATGACCTTTGGTTACAGCCGCGACGATATTGCTTCGTTCCTGCCTGTATACCTCGACAAGAAGATCCTGAAGGTTGACCCGTTCCAGGTACTCGACCAAAAGGGTGTCGGCAAACTCATCAAGTATGCCGTGAAGAGTGGTCGCGAGGTACGTCCCGACCTCCGTTGCGGTATCTGTGGTGAGCATGGTGGTGAGCCCAGCTCAGTGAAGTTCTGCGCTAAGATTGGCATGAACTACGCCAGCTGCTCTCCCTTCCGCGTGCCCATTGCCCGTCTCGCCGCCGCACAGGCCGCTGTCGAAGAGTAAATTAGCTCTGAAATGTTATATTGAAAAGGGACTTGTCATAACACAAAGGCAAGTCCCTTTACAATTTTACCGAGTTATTGTGGGCTATGGCGTTAATAAACCACTGGTGCTGATAGGTCCGAAAGGGATTCGAACGCTCTGGGCTAATGGTTATGAGGGCAAGCGAGGTTTTCTATACTTGCCCTCTTTTTTTAGTGAAAACTATGACACAAGATGATGGATATTTAAGAAAATTGGGCTGTCGTTTGGTCAGTCCATTTTTTTATTATACCTTTGCAATCACAAACTAAATAAAACAAATCAAAACTAAGGAACTATGAGAAAAACGATGCTTTCGCTGATGGTGCTGGCAGTGATGACGGCCAGTGCACAGTACAAATCGCAGGTGTGGTCGCCGGACAATGGTGACGGCACGTACAACAACCCCGTGATCAATGCCGACTACTCAGACCCAGACGTCTGCGTAGGTCCCTCAGGTGAGGACTACTATATGACGGCATCGTCGTTCCAGTGCACACCGGGACTGCCCATCCTGCACTCGCGCGACTTGGTGAACTGGGAGATTGTGGGCTATGCGCTGAAGTCGCTCTACGAGGGTGACTGCAAACTGACGGAGCACTTCAGCCAAGTGCAGCACGGCAATGGTGTCTGGGCTCCCAGCATCCGCTACCATCAGGGTGAGTACTATATCTATTGGGGTGACCCCGACCATGGTGTCTACATGGTGAAGACCAAGGACCCTGCCGGTGAGTGGGAGAAACCCGTGTGTGTCATTCGCGGCAAGGGATACATCGATACCACGCCGCTGTGGGACGAGGACGGCCGTTGCTATCTGGTGAACGGCTGGGCCAACTCGCGTTCGAAGTTCGCCTCAGTGCTGACCGTCCGTGAGATGTCTGCCGACGGGACACGCGCCATCGGCCAGCCCGTCATCGTGTTCGACGGCAACGGCACCGAGAACCGCACCTGTGAGGGTCCGAAGTTCTACAAGCGCGACGGATGGTACTGGATAATGTGTCCGGCAGGCGGTGTTCCCGAGGGATTCCAGTTAGCCATGCGCTCAAAGTCCCCCTACGGCCCGTATGAGGCCAAGAAGGTGCTGCAGCAGGGCAAGACAGCCATCAACGGCCCTCACCAGGGAGCATGGGTACACACGAAGTATGGTGAAGACTGGTTCCTGCACTTTCAGGACAAGGAAGCCTACGGCCGCGTGATGCATCTGAACCCTGTCGACTGGAGCACAGGCTGGCCTATTATGGGCAAGAAGGGCGAGCCAGTCGCTACCTACAAGAAGCCCAAGTCGTCGAGCAAGGTCGTTGTCAACCCCGTTGAGAGTGACGAGTTCAATGCCCCTGTTATCGGTCGCCAGTGGCAGTGGCAGGCTAACTACGACGAGAAGTTCGGTGTGCCTACCGCTTTCGGTACCATGCGCATCTATACTCACAAGTTGGACAGTGACTGGAAGAACCTGTGGCCGGTTCCCAATATGCTGTTGCAGAAGACACCCGCTGACGAGTTTACCGTCACTGCCAAGCTCCGCTTCACATCAAAGGCCGACGGCCAGATGGGTGGCATCATCATGATGGGGCATAACTATCAGGCGCTGGTGGTGCGTCGCGAGGGCAAGGAGTTCAAGCTGCTCATCCTGACCTGTCAGGACGCAGACCGCGGCAAGGCCCAGCAGGAAGAGGTGGTGGCTACGCTGAAGCCCACTGCCGAGGACAAGACAGACTACAAGCCAGGTATCCACGAGGACATCTACCTGCGCCTTCGCGTCAGCAATGCCGAGGCCGGTGTGGCCCATGGAGGCAAACCTCAGGTCAGCTTTGCCTGGAGCCGGAACGGCAAGAAGTTCACGCCTTGTGGCAGTCAGTACGAGATGAAGCAAGGCAAGTGGATAGGTGCCAAGTTCGGCTTCGTAGCCGTCGACACCAACCCCAAGACCGACCGTGGATGGATTGACGCAGACTGGATACATGTGGAAAAATGACAAATGATTGGTATTCGCCAACGTTTACGTTAATTTTTCTTCAAAAATAGCGAGTTGTTTCTTCAATATGGAAATAATTCGCTATCTTTGCATCCAATTGTAAACAACATCACTAAAACAAAACAATATTATGAAGCAATTCAACGACAAGAACTTCGTGCTGGAGACTGAGGTTGCCCAGGACCTGTACCACAATCATGCGGCTAAGATGCCCATCATTGACTATCACTGTCACCTGATTCCTGAAATGGTGGCCAACGACCATCGTTTCAAGAGTATCACAGAGCTGTGGCTTGGTGGCGACCACTACAAGTGGCGTGCAATGCGTACCAACGGTGTAGACGAGAAGTACTGCACCGGCAAGGACACCACCGACTGGGAGAAGTTCGAGAAATGGGCCGAGACGGTGCCCTATACACTGCGCAATCCGCTGTACCACTGGACTCACCTGGAACTGAAGACCGCTTTCGGCATTGACAAGCTGCTGAGCCCCAAGACTGCCCGTGAGATTTTCGACGAGTGTAACGAGAAGCTGAAGCAGCCCGAGTTCTCAGCCCGTGGACTGATGAAGCACTACAACGTAGAGTGTGTCTGCACGACGGACGACCCCGTAGACGACCTGCACAACCACATCGAGTATGCCAAGCACAAGGCACAGGACGACCCCATCATGATTCCTGCCTGGCGTCCTGACAAGGCCATGAACATTGAGAAGCCCGAGTTTGCCGCCTATGTTCACCAGCTGGAGGATGTCAGCGGTGTCACCATCACCAAGTTTGCCGACATGGTGGATGCCCTGCAGAAGCGTCACGACTTCTTTGCCGCTCAGGGTTCGAAGCTCTCAGACCACGGCATTGAGGAGTTCTACGACGAGGAGTACACCGACTCGCAGATAGAGACCATCTTCGAGAAGGCTATGCGCGGGCAGCAGTTGTCGAACATGGAGATTCGCCAGTACAAGAACTGCTTCCTGACCCGTATGGCCGAGATGGATGCCGAGGCAGGCTGGACACAGCAGTTCCACTATGGTGCCATCCGCGACAACAATACCGCCATGTATAACAAGCTGGGGCCCGACACCGGTTTCGACTCCATCGGCGAGTTCAACACAGCCAAGGCCATGTCGAAGTTCCTGAACAAGCTGAACATGGAAGGTAAGCTCACACGTACCATATTATATACACTGAACCCCTGCGCCAATGAGGTGATTGCCACTATGCTGGGTAACTTCCAGGGAGGTGAGCCCGGCAAGATACAGTTCGGTTCAGGCTGGTGGTTCAACGACCAGATGGACGGCATGATTCGCCAGATGAACGCCTTGTCAGTATTAGGACTGCTGAGCCGCTTCGTAGGTATGCTGACTGACTCGCGCTCGTTCCTGAGCTATCCGCGCCACGAGTACTTCCGCCGCATCCTCTGTAACCTGCTGGGCAACGACGTGGAGAAGGGCCTGCTGCCTGACGATCGTGAGCTGCTTGGCAAGATGGTTGAAGACATCTCGTACAACAACGCAAAGAACTACTTCAAGTTCTATTAATAAAAAAAAAGTTGGCTAACTCGCATTGAGTTAGCCATTTTTTTTGTACTTTTGCACCCGAAAAAACGAACGAGACATAACAGAAGTATATGTGTGGCATAGTAGGATATATAGGAAACAAAGAGGCTTTCCCCATTCTGATTAAAGGTCTGCGACGTCTGGAGTATCGTGGTTACGACTCAGCCGGTGTGGCACTGATTAACGGCCATGACGAGCTGAACGTCTATAAGACCAAGGGAAAGGTTGACAATCTGACAGAATATTGTAGTGACAAGGATACCAGCGGATGCATAGGCATTGCGCATACCCGCTGGGCAACGCATGGCGAGCCTTCGTCCAGAAATGCCCACCCCCATTATTCGCAGTCGCACAACCTGGCCATCATCCATAATGGCATCATCGAGAACTATGCCGACATCAAGGCAAAGTTGACAGACAAGGGTGTTGAGTTCAAGAGCGATACGGACACCGAGGTGCTGGTACAGCTGGTGGAGTACATCATGGTGAAGAAGAACCTCTCCTTGCTGGAGGCTGTTCAGGTGGCACTCTATCAGGTCATAGGTGCCTATGCTATCGCCATCATCGACAAGCGCGACCCCAGCCAGATTATTGCAGCCCGCAAGCAGAGCCCGCTGGTGGTCGGCATCGGCGAGAACGAGTTCTTCTTAGGTTCTGACGCCAGTCCTATCATAGAATATACCGACAAGGTGGTCTATCTGGAGGATGGCAACATTGCCGTCATCCGTCTCGGAGAAGAGCTGAAGGTCATCAGCATTCTGGGTGAAGAGCAGGACCTGGATGTGAAGAAGGTCGATATAGACCTGGGCCAGATTGAGAAGGGCGGTTATCCGCACTTCATGCTGAAGGAAATCTTCGAGCAGCCCGAGTGTCTGACCAACTGCATGAGAGGGCGCATCAACGTGGAGGGCAATCATGTGACGCTGTCGGCACTGATAGACTATCGTCGCCAGTTGCTGGAGGCTAAGCGCATCGTTATTGTGGCCTGTGGCACTTCGTGGCACGCAGGACTGATAGGCAAGCAGATGATAGAGACGCTGTGCCGCATACCGGTCGAGGTGGAATACGCCTCCGAGTTCCGTTACAGAAATCCCGTTGTCGGAAAGGACGATGTGGTGATAGCCATATCGCAGAGCGGCGAGACAGCCGACACGCTGGCTGCCGTCCTGCTGGCCAAGGAGCGTGGTGCCTTCATCTATGGCATCTGCAACGCCATCGGTTCGAGCATTCCCCGTGCAACAGACACAGGCACCTATATCCATGTAGGTCCAGAGATTGGTGTGGCTTCCACGAAAGCCTTTACCGGCCAGGTGACGGTGTTGACCATGTTTGCACTGGCACTCGGTGAGGCCAAGGGAACCATCCGTCGTGAGGAATACCTGGAAGTCACCAAGGGTCTGAGCCAGATTCCGAAGGTGATTGCCGAGGTGCTGAAAACCAATGACAAGGTGGCCGACCTCGCGCGTACCTTTACCTATGCGCACAACTTCCTGTATCTGGGCCGCGGATTCTCCTATCCCGTAGCACTGGAGGGAGCACTGAAGCTGAAGGAGATTTCCTATATCCATGCCGAAGGCTATCCTGCTGCCGAGATGAAGCACGGACCTATTGCCCTGATAGACTCGGACATGCCGGTGGTGGTGATAGCCACTCACAATGCGATGTACGAGAAGGTGCTGAGCAACATACAGGAAATCAAAGCCCGTCAGGGACGCGTCATCGCACTCGTGTCCAAGGGTGACGATACCATATCGAAGATAGCCGACGAGGTGATAGAACTGCCAGATGTGCTGGAATGTCTGGAACCGTTGGTGGCTACCATCCCCTTGCAGTTGTTGGCCTATCACGTAGCCGTCTGCAAAGGCAAGGATGTCGACCAGCCAAGAAACTTGGCAAAATCAGTGACTGTAGAATGATTGATTTGGGACGTACCGTTTTAACGGCGTCCCTTTTTTGTAAATAGAAACAACAAATGAAAGATGTAACACTCGTCCTACAAGATGGGACAACGTTTCAAGGCAAGAGCTTTGGCTATGAGAAAGCCGTTACAGGTGAAGTCGTGTTCAATACGGCAATGATGGGCTATCCGGAAAGTCTGACGGACCCCAGCTATGCCGGCCAGATGATGGTGCTGACCTATCCGTTGGTGGGCAACTACGGTGTGCCGCCTTTTACCGTTGAGGACAATGGCCTGGCCACGTTTATGGAGAGTGACAAGATTTATGCCAAGGCGTTGATAGTCAGTGACTATTCCGAGCAGTATTCACACTGGAATGCCTGCGAGAGCCTGAGTGACTGGCTGAAGCGTGAACAGGTTCCCGGGGTGACAGGTATCGACACACGACAGCTGACCAAGGTGTTGCGCGAACATGGCGTGATGATGGGCCGGCTGGTGTTTGAGGGACAGGAGGAACAAGAGGAGCCTGACACTCAGGACTATGGTGCCATCAACTGGGTAGAGCGAGTGTCGTGCAAAGACATTATCCGCTACAACGAAGGAGCCGGACACAAGGTGGTGCTGGTTGACTGTGGCGTGAAGCAGAACATTATCCGCTGTCTGATTCGTCGTGGTTGCGAGGTGATTCGAGTGCCCTGGAACTACGACTATACGGGAATGGAGTTTGACGGATTGTTCCTGGCCAACGGCCCTGGTGACCCAGACCGTTGTGTGGCTGCTGTGGATATACTGAAGAAGCAGATGAGCCTGTCGCGTAAACCCATCTGCGGCATCTGCATGGGCAATCAGCTGCTGGGCAAGGCTGCCGGAGCCACTATTTATAAACTGAAGTATGGTCACCGCAGTCACAACCAGCCCGTGCAGGAGGTAGGAACCAACCGTTGCTACGTGACGTCACAGAATCATGGCTATGCTGTCGATACGGCAACGCTGGGTCAGGACTGGCGCGAGTTGTTTGTCAACATGAACGACGGTTCCAATGAGGGCATCCGCCACCAGACCAATCCGTGGTTCTCGTCGCAGTTCCATCCGGAAGCCTGCTCGGGACCTGTTGACACTGAATTTATGTTTGACCGTTTTATTGAAGCATTATGAAAGACCAAAATATCAAGAAAGTCCTGTTGCTCGGCTCAGGCGCATTGAAGATAGGAGAGGCAGGTGAGTTTGACTATTCAGGCAGTCAGGCTTTGAAGGCCCTGCGTGAAGAGGGAGTAAAGACAGTGCTCATCAATCCCAATATTGCCACCGTCCAGACCTCTGAGGGCGTGGCTGACGAAATCTATTTCCTGCCTGTGCAGCCCTATTTCGTGGAGAAGGTGATTGCCAAGGAGCGCCCAGACGGAATCTTGTTGGCTTTTGGTGGACAGACGGCATTGAACTGTGGTGTCGAACTGTATAAGAGTGGTGTGCTGGAGAAGTATGGTGTCCGTGTGCTGGGTACACCCGTGCAGGCCATCATGGACACGGAAGACCGCGAACTGTTTGTGGAAAAGCTGAACGAGATTGATGTCAAGACCATCAAGAGCGAAGCCTGCGAAACCATCGGGCAGGCCCGTCAGGCCGCTAAGGCCCTGGGTTATCCCGTCATACTTCGTGCGGCATACGCATTGGGAGGACTGGGCTCAGGATTCTGCGACAATGAAGAAGAACTGAACAAACTGGCCGAGAAAGCATTTGCCTTCTCTCCCCAGGTGCTGGTCGAGAAGTCGCTGAAAGGTTGGAAGGAGATAGAGTATGAAGTGGTGCGCGACCGATACGACAACTGTATCACCGTCTGCAACATGGAGAACTTCGACCCGTTAGGCATTCATACGGGTGAGTCTATCGTCATAGCTCCCAGCCAGACGCTGACCAACTCAGAGTACCACAAGCTACGCGCACTGGCCATTAAGATTATACGCCATATCGGTATTGTGGGCGAGTGTAATGTGCAGTATGCCTTTGACCCTCAGTCGGAAGACTATCGTGTCATTGAGGTCAATGCCCGTCTGAGCCGTTCGTCAGCCTTGGCCTCGAAGGCTACAGGTTATCCGCTGGCTTTCGTGGCAGCCAAGCTGGGCATGGGCTACGGCTTGTTTGAGTTGAAGAACTCTGTGACCAAGACGACGTCGGCATTCTTTGAACCCGCCCTTGACTATGTGGTGTGCAAGATACCCCGTTGGGACCTGTCCAAGTTCCACGGTGTTGACAAGGAGTTAGGCTCCAGCATGAAGTCTGTGGGCGAGGTGATGGCCATCGGACGCAACTTCGAGGAAGCCATTCAGAAAGGACTGCGCATGATAGGGCAGGGGATGCACGGCTTTGTGGAGAACAAGGAACTGAAGATTGCTGATATTGATGCTGCACTGTGTGAGCCTACGGACAAGCGCATCTTTGTCATCTCGAAGGCCATGCACCTGCCTCAGTACGACATTGACAAGATTCATGAGCTGACCAAGATAGACCGCTGGTTCCTCTATAAGCTCAAGCACATCATTGATATTGACGAGCAGCTGAAGAAGCAGAACATTAATACGCTCGACACGGCACTTCTGCGCGAAGCCAAGGTCTATGGCTTCACTGACTTCCAGATAGCCCGTGCGTTAGGCTTGGAAGCCAGCCACAACAATATGCACCAGGCTCTGCTCGTAGTGCGCAATCGTCGTAAGCAGCTGGGCATCTTGCCTGTCGTGAAGCAGATTGACACGTTAGCTGCTGAGTATCCGGCTCAGACCAACTATCTGTATGTCACCTATTCAGGTGCGACGAATGATATTCAGTACGAGAACGACAAGAAGAGCATCATTGTGCTGGGTTCTGGTGCCTATCGCATTGGCTCGAGTGTCGAGTTTGACTGGTGTGGCGTGCAGGCGCTGAACACCATTCGCAAGGAAGGCTGGCGCTCCGTGATGATCAACTACAATCCGGAAACTGTCTCTACGGATTATGATATGTGCGACCGACTGTACTTTGACGAGCTGACCTTTGAGCGCGTGCTGGATATTATTGACTTGGAACAGCCTCATGGCGTCATTGTCTCGACGGGAGGACAGATACCCAACAACCTCGCTATGTATCTGGACGAACAGCACGTACCCATCCTGGGAACATCGGCACAGGACATTGACGGTGCCGAGGACCGTGCCAAGTTCTCGCAGATGCTGAACGAGTTGGGCGTCAACCAGCCAGAGTGGAGTGCGCTGACCTCGATGGAAGACATTGACCAGTTTGTCGGCAGGGTAGGGTTCCCGGTGTTGGTACGTCCCAGCTATGTGCTGAGCGGTGCGGCCATGAATGTCTGTTCGAACAAGGATGAGCTGGAGCGATTCCTCCAGCTGGCAGCCAACGTCAGCGAGGACCATCCCGTTGTCGTTTCCAAGTTCATTGAACATGCCAAGGAGATAGAGATGGACGCTGTGGCCAAGGACGGCGAGATACTGGCCTATGCCATTTCGGAGCATATCGAGTTCGCCGGTGTTCACTCAGGCGACGCCACCATCCAGTTCCCACCACAGAAACTTTACGTGGAGACAGTGCGCCGCATTAAGCGCATCTCG
>Ga0256407_10009081_pt1 | contig 14334 bp, 13 predicted proteins | sample RumenRJG_04DNA_FD_193489 | JGI IMG/M metagenome (GOLD analysis project Ga0256407, IMG submission 193489) | Bovine rumen microbial communities from Lethbridge, Alberta, Canada - RJG_04 | ecosystem: Host-associated > Mammals > Digestive system > Stomach > Rumen | place: Canada: Alberta... | reverse complement strand
AAAACAGATTTTAATTAATTTTTGAAAAATTAATAAAAAAAAAAATTAATATTTTTTAAAAAAATAAAAAAAAAAAAAAACAAAACTAAACCAAATTTTCCTTTTAATAATTTAAATACCCTTATCTTAACCCAAAAAAATAAAAAAATTAAAAATCTCAAAAAAAAGATTAAAAAAAAATCCCATTACTTAATAATCAGGTTTCTGTCCTTGATGTTCCTTCCAAACACACTCACCAAATTCCAAATGACTAAAAATAGCATCAAAAGAAGAATCTTCAGGACTACAAGCATAAATACCAAAAGTAACTTTTCCATCTCCTTTAAACATATGACAAACCCTTATTTGATTAAAATTAATTCCATCTTCAGAATTTTCAATACAATAATCATCACATCTTCTACTAAAACGATACCACATTTCTTTATTTTTTGTACTAATAACACAATTTGCCCAATCAGAAAAACCATTATTTGTAACTACACTTCCTAAATGTTGAATTTTTTCATTTTCATATTCAATTGAAGCTTTTAACCAATTTTCACTATTTAAATACATTACTATACCACATTGATCAAATCTTTTTTTACTGTTAAAATTGGTTTTTACTTTGAAAGTAAAATATTTTTCTTCAGTTTCCATTTGGAAACATGGAGCATTATCGTTTTGGAAATGATAATATGTTCTTTGCCATTAGTCTGTGTGAGGTTCTGTTGTTATTGTTATTTCTGATGGAGTTATTTTGAATTTTTTTGGCTGGTTTATCCAATTGAAATTTTTAAAATCCAAAATTATTTTAATTTTTAGATTTTTATATTATTGATTATGGGATTTTTTTTATATTTATATTTTATTTTTTTAACATTTGTTCTTTTTTATTTATTATTTTTAATAATAATAATAAAAATTTCACCAATTTTTTTATATTTATTATATTAAATTTTATCACAAAAATAAAAATCAATGAAAATAATTAAATCCCTCTAATTTAATTAAAAAAATTATTATATGTATAAAATTACATAACAAATATAAACTCTATTTATTTAAACCATTCACATTCCAAAACCTCATCACAATTCATTCTTTTATCAGGATTAACATTAATTAACCCAATTAAAATTATTTTCAAATTATTAGAAATATAATCAGGAATATTAAACTTACCTCTCCTACTCATTTTATATAATTCCTTTTCATTAGATCCAAAAAAAGGAAAATCAGCACATAACATTTTATATAATAAAACACCTAAACTCCATAAATCAGCTTTTTGCCCAATATAATGCTTTTTTACTATAATTTCAGGGGGCATATAATTTGGAGTTCCACAAAAAAAACCTTGTAATTTATCATTTGGATTATACATTCCAAAACCAAAATCAATTATTTTAATTTGTTGATTTTTATCTATTAAAATATTCTCTAATTTTATATCTCTATGTGCCATATGATTTTTATGTACATATGACATTGCTGAAAAAATTTGAATAAAGAAATTTTTTATTATTAATTCTTTTTGAGGAGTTAATTTTTGATGTTTTATATTTTTATTATAATATTCTCTCATTGATATTCCATTAATATATTCCATTATTATTAATATTTGTTTTGAAGTTTGAATCACTTCATGTAATTTTACTATATTTTTATGGTCAATATTTTTCATTATTTCTATTTCTCTATATACACATTTCCTTTTTGTACTATCATTTAATTTTTCTCTTTCATATACTTTCATTGCATATTTATTTTTATTTATTTTATCAACTATTAATTTAACATGAGCATAAGCACCTTTTCCTATTTCTTTTATAATTAAATATTTATTTAATTTATCATTTATTTTTGGATTTTGTAAAGCAGTATTTAAACAATTATTTGAATTACTTGATAAAACTTTTTCTTCTTTATTTATATTTATTGGATTATAATTTCTAATTGATTCTTTATTTTTTCCTGAAAAAATTCCATTATAAAATGCTCTATAATTTTCTTTTCTTGAATGATTTTCTCTTCTTGATTTTAAATATGGAAGTTTATTTGATTTATCATTATTATTTAAATCATAAAGAGCTTTTTTTACTTTATTTTCATAATGATTTAAAAATTCTTCAAATAAATTTGAATTTATTGTATTTTGTTCTTGAATTGAATTTGCCCTTAAACCACCTGTTCTTATATAATTTGGAATAAAACTTTTTTTTTGAGAATTTGATTTTTCAGAAAAAATTCTTTTTTCTTTTTCTTGGGATGTTATTCTTGTTTTTGAATTTTCTATTGATAATGAATCATAATTATTTTTCTATTATTTATTTTTATATTTTTATATATTTTAGTATTTACTTTTGAATGATTTGTTTTAATTTGATTCAATCCATCTTTATTTAATTTTAATCTTTTATTTCTTGGAAAAAACGAAAATAGAGTAACTGGTCTAATTCTTTCATTAAACATTTTATTAAAATTTTAATATAATTATTTAAAAAAAATATAAATAAAAAAGCAAATTAGTTTTAAATATATTAGAAAGAATATATTTATTCAAAAATAATCATTTTATATATAATAAATATAATTATTTATTTCTTTTTATAATATAAATAAATTATTTAACCATATATATCCCCTTAAAATATTTTAATATTTTATTTTTAATCTAGTTTTATATACTAAATTATGAATTAAATGAATTTATTGGGATTTATATAAATTTTTATATTATAAAATTATATATAAATTTCAAATAAATAATTAATCATTATAGTTTTTATAAATTTTATTAAAATTAAATAATTACTTTTTATTAAATAATAATATTTATGATTAATTATATTATATTATTTAAATTTTAAATTTTAAATTTAAGAAATTAAAATGTCCAATTCACTTACAAATTTAAATTCATTATCAAATAATCAAAATAATACAAATTTTCAATTTCATTCAAATCCAAATTCAAATCATAATAAGAATGAATATCTAGAATCAAATTCAAAAACAAAACAATATGAATTTATAAATTTAACAAAAATAAAAGAGCCTTTAACTAAAAAGTAACAAATTTTTTAAAAACTTTTAGATTTGAAAATTATGATAAAATGATTCAAGAAATTTCAAAAGAAAATCAAAATAAAATAGAAGAAAATAATAATATTAATTTTAAAGATAATACACAATTATTATTGAATGAAAATTGTATAAATGAGTTAAAATCAGTTAATGATGGATTATTATTAGATGAAAAAAATTCAAATAATTTAAGTTTAAATAGTAAAAAAACATATGATAAATATTCAGTTATTAAGGAATCTTTACTTAAAAAAAATATTGAAGAAAATAATAATTCACCTTTAAAATTTCCATTTACTTTTTTCGATATGTTAAACAATAAAAAAATGAATGAAATGAATATTAATGTAGATAAGAAAAATTGCATTTCTGCCAAACAAAGTGATTTATTAATATGTAATCACCAAATATCATGTTGTAAAGAAAATTTAGATGAAAAACCAAAATCAAAACAAATTAATAATATTGTTTTTAAAAATTTACTTGAAAGTTCAAATAAAAAAAAAGAAGATAATTATAAAGTGAACGAAAATAAGGAAAATTTTCATCCTCAAAATATGTTAGTTTTTAACTTACAATATCCTCAATTAAATAATATAAAAGAAAATCATTTTGAAAATGTGGAATTAAATACTAATACAAATCAAAATATAGTTTTTAATTTAGAAAAAATAAGAAATTATAAATCAAATACTTTTGAAAATAATAATATCATTAATAATGATGATAAAATAAATAATAATATTGACATAAATAATGATAAAATGAAAAATCTAAATTTAAAAAATATGAAATTAATTAAAAATGATATACCAATTAATGATAATCCTTTTTCAATAGAAAATAATTTTAATAAAGTTAATAATACATTAAATGGAAATTTAGTAAATAATTTAAAACAAACTCAAAATAATTCATCTTCAAAAAAAATAAATTTTGAAGTTATTTCTAATATAAGAAATAATAATAATATAGATAACAAAGATAATGAAAATAATAATATTGAAATAACTAAAAATCAAACGAATAATAAAATTAATATAAAAGAAAAGGAAATTTCTGACAATAATATTATAGAAATACCAAAAAAAGATTTAGAAACATTAAATATAAATAATCAAATTCAAAATACTAATCTAGGACAAAATGAAATAAAAATTGAAGAAAAAAATGATATAATAATGAATGAAATTCCTGAAAATAAAAATATTAGTAATCCAGAAAATAAAAATAATAATCAATTAAATGATAATAAATGTGAAACAATTCCTGAAGAATTAGAAAATAATCAAAATAATAATACATCAAATAATAATTCAAAATTAATTCAAAATCAAATTCAAAAACCAAATCTCCAGATAAAAATAGAAAATGAATTAAAAGAAAATAATTTAAATAATTCAGTAGAAAATTATACATTACCAAAAGAATTAACAAATATTTTCAATAAAAATGAAATAAATAAGAATAATAAAAAACCAAAATCAAAAAAATTAAATAATAATTTATCAAAGGAAAATATATTACAACCTAAATCTCAATATAGAAATAGTGTTGAAGTATCAATGAATGTAAATAAAATTAAATCAATAAAAAGAGGAATAAGTTCAGATACATATAATTATTATTCATCTAAAAATTTAAAAATAAGAAATAGTAAAAATTTTAGTCCTAAAGCATTTAAATTAAATAAAAATAATCCATCATTAAATAAACCTCAATCAGGAAAAAATTCAAGAAATAATAATATAAAAGTAACTTATTGTCCTAGAATTCATACTGAAAGAGTAATGAAAAAATGGGGTGAAATTTCTGGAAAAAATTGGTATAAATTATCTCCAAAAAGTAGATTTAAAGCAAATGAAGAAATGAATCAAATGATTAAAGATGGGAAACTTTAAAATTTTAATTATATATAACAATATTAAATTTATTTTTTTAAATTTTTTATATTTCCTAATTTTAATTTTATTAGAAAAAAAATAATAATATTTGATATACTTTTTTCTAAAATAATAATCAATAATAATAATAATATTTATAATTAAACATTCATATTAGTACCAAATAAACATTTTTTTACTAATTCATTTTGCATAGAAACTTTTATAGAAAATTTATTTTCTTCACTAAATTTTTCCTTTTCTCTAAAATTAATAATCATCTCATCAGTAATTTTTTCAGTTACATATTGCAAAACATCCAATCTTTTTCTAATATATAATAATAAACTAAAAATTTGTCTTCTTGTGGCATCACCTTTAAAAATTTTAATTATTTCTTTTTCTTTTTTATCTGCTTTAAATCTACCAAATAAACCTTGTCTTAAAGTTTGAATTAAATCATATAATTTTTCTTCTTCTAATCCTCTTTCTGCATAAAGTCTATTAAACATATCTGAATTTTTAGCATAAACTTTAAGAAATTTTTTATCAATTTCAGCTTTAACTTTTCTTAAATCATAAGTATAATCAACAGTTCTATATAATTTATCAGAATGAGAATCTCTATTTTTTTTTGATAAAAGTTCACTTGCTTCATTAAGTTTATTTATATTATCTTTACTTGCAATTTCACCTTGTTTTTTTTTTAATATTGTCATTATAATTTTTAATTGTTTTCCTTCTAAACTCATATCTGCTTTTTTAAGAAGAAAATCAATTTCTTCATGTGTTAAAAATTTTGGAAAATGATGATATTCTAAATTTATTTGTAATTCTAATAAATTTCTTACTACCCAAATTAAACCTTCTCCTCTTGTATCATATCCTTTTTTTAATATATTTAAATAATATTGTTTATGTTCTTCTATTAATATTTTATTTACTTCTTTATAAAATAATAACTCTTCATCTATATTTTTTATTAATTTTTGTTTTGCTTCTTTTTCAATTTCTAATTGTTTCATTTTTTCAAAATAATTTTCTTTATATTTCTTTAAATCTAATTGTAATTGAAATTTTTTAGATGTTGTTTTTGTAATTTTTTCAAAGTCATCAGAATGATTTAATCTTTTAAATAATGCTAATCCCATTTTATTTATTTTATTGTTATTAGTTTTGATAATTTTTCTTTTTTTCCCTTTATTAAATTCATCTTGAAATTTTTCAAATCCATAATTTTTTTCATTAACTAATTCTTGATATTCTCTTGTACTTGTTATTTGAGCATTATATATTTCATTTAATCTCTTAACTAATTGTTTTTTTTCAGATTTTTTATCATATATATCATTATTCACAGTCATTAATTCATCTCTTAATTGATTTTCATATTTTAAATTTTTTTTAATTACACTTGCATAAAAATCTGAATTTAAATCTTGATGACTCATTGCATTTAAAGTCTTTTGATCAACTCCAAAATCTTGTTCAATATCTTTTTGAGTTTTTGTTAAAAATAAAGAAACATTAAATTTTGTATTTGTTTTTGCAATATTATATTTTAATATACTTCCTTGTTCTTTATTTCTTTTTTCAAAAAATTCTTCTAATATTTTATTAGTTGTTTTATCACCTTCCATTATTTTATTAAAATTTGATTTTGATTTTATCATATCATAAAGTAAATTTAATTTTTTTATTTCATTTTCTAAATTATTTAATTTGTATCTATGTAATAATCTCATATATAAATATTCTGGATCTTGTTTTTGATCTTCTAAATGTTCTTTATCCCAAATTTCTAATTTTTTCATTAATATTGAATTTAAATCTTTAAAATTTGATTGTTTTAGAATTATTTTAAAATTAGTTTTTCTATTTATATCTAATAAATCACAATATAATTCTTTTGGAAATATATTTTTTGTTTTATTATTTATTACAGCAGGAAAAAATGCAGCTACAGTTTTAAATGGGGTAAAAACATTTAGTTCTGGTTTATTTTTTTGTCTTTGTTCTTCATATAATACTTCATTTCTTGTTGGAAACATTTTTTAATTCTTTTTTATTTTATTTTATTTCATTTTAAAATTTGGTTTTTAATTAAATAATATTATAATAAATTATATATTTACATATTATTTTTATTATTTTCTATAATAGTATTATATAAAATTTTTGCTTGTTGACATATAATATTATTATTTTTAATATTTTCATCACTAAAAATTTGAAATAAAGAATCTAAAATATCATTTTTTTGTTCATAAGTTAAATTATTAAAAATATTTCTCTCATCTTTTAAACTTTGACTAATTAAATTAATTAAAATATTTTGAATTTGTTGTCCTCGATTAATCATATTAATTCTCATTAAAACTTTTATTGCAATATCTTCTTTAAGTACATTAATAGCAGGTCCAGTTAAAAAAACTAATCTTAATAAATAAATATCATCACCAGAAGATAATATATTTTTATATGCTTCATTTAAATTATTTTTTTCTACATATTCTAAAGTTTTTTTCCATTTTTCACTTGATTGATTTTCTCTTTTATTTGATGATAATGATTTTGCATTTTTATTTAAAATTCTTTCATTATTTATTATTACAAATGAAGAATTTTGACTTTCATCTCCAAAAAATTGTTTATGATGAGTTACATTTAATTTTGATTCTATATTTGATAATTTTTCATCCATTTTATTTAAACGAAAATTCATTGAATCAAAAAATGTATTTTGCATATTTATTAAAGAAGTATTTATTAAATTTGATAAAGTTAATTTTAATATTTCAATAGTGTTATCTTTTTGATAATTATTAATTTGTAATTCATTATCATTTGAAATTGAATGATTAGATATATTATTTTCAGTTTTTATATTTTCTTTTATTATATTAATAGGATTTGAATAATCTTTTTTTTCATTTATTGAATATCTTGTATTATAAAAATTTTGTTGTGAATGACTTTTTATAGGTGCTTTTTCATTATATAAATTTGTATATCTATTTCTTTCTTTAACTTTATTTACTATATTTTTTATTTTATAATCTCTTTCATCAATATATGCATATTTAAAAGGATCATTTTTAATTTTTTTTTTATTCAAATTACTATTAGTTTTATTAACTTTATTATGGTTTCTTCTAGACAAAATTTTATTGTTATTTTCTATAATATTATTATTATTCTCCTCTTCTAAACTATCTTCATCGAATAATTGTTTTTCTTTTCCTTCGTTTTCATTTTTATTAATTTCTTTTAAAATTTTCCATTTATTTAAAGTTTCTTTTGCAGCAATTTGAACTTTATGAACTCTATCAGTTGTCATATTTTTAATTGAGTCAAAAACATCTTGTTGAAAATATCCAATTCCTCTATTTATTGGATACATTAACTTATCAGCAATTAAACTAAAAATATTTAAAGCAATAATAATCCCTTTATAATTAAAATTTTTTTGATTCATAATTAAAATAAGTCTATTATACAATTCCTTTAAATAATAATTGAAATTATCAAATTTTATATAAGTCATTAATTTATATAAAGCATCTAAAATATAAAAATTATCACTAATTGTTCCTTTTAATAATTGATTAATTATTTTATTAGAAATAATTTCCAATAAATTTTTATTATTATCATAATCATTACTACATAATTCTTCAATTTGTCCAGATCCAATTGTTTCAATTAAATCACATAAAATTATTGCAGCACCTTCTTGAATATTTTTATTACCACCTGTTGATATTAAATTAATAATAGGATCAAAAAAAACAATTATAATTAAAGGAATATCATCTTTTGGCATTGAATTAATTAATATTTCACAATATGAAAAAGCACAAGCTTTATGTATTGAATAATTTGAATCTTCTAAATATTTATTTCTGATTTGGTTTAACATTCTATTTATTGTTTTTATTAAATTTGGTGGTTTATCAAATGAATCATATAAATCAAATCCATAAATTTTTGAAATAAATCCATATATTAATACATGCTTTTCTTTTGCTGAATTTGATGTTTTTGTTGTTTTTGTATTTATATTTAATGCACTTAAATAATATCTTAAGGAATTTGGGTCATTTTTATTTTCTTTTATTATTTTTTTTATATCTGTAAATGCAATTTCTTTTGTACTATTATCATTTAATTTTCCTAAACATATTTGGAATTTATTTAATAAAGTATTTGTTGATGTTATTGATGATAAGTTATATAAATCTGATTTTGTTACTAAATTTGTAACATATGGTTTTTTCATTTTTAAAAATTTTAAAATATATAAATAAAATTTTGATTCATAAAAATAAATAATTTATATTTTAATATTTACCGAATATTAATTAAATTTTTTTAAGCAGTAAATATGATTTTATCAATATACGTATAATATTTAAAAGACCTAAAAGTAAATATGAAAATAATAAATTAATACCCAATCTTGAATTTATTATTTTTATATAAACAATATTAATTATAAAATTTAATTCATGATTGAGTATAATTTTTCCAAAAAAAATTAAAAAATTGAACAAGAACAAAAGCAATTGGTTTTTTCTTTATTATTATTTGTTTCAATATTTTTCGTATTTTCATTATCTTTAGGAATAATAATTATAGTTTGTAATGGTTCTTCAGTATTATTTCCTGCAAATTTCACTGATTTTTTTTGTTCAAAATTCTGAGAAACTGCAGTTGATTCTCTTTTTAAATTTGATTTTTTCATTTTTTTTGGTGAATATATATCTTTATCATTAATTAAAATATTTTCACTTGCCATTTTATTATTATTTTCTTGAGCATTATTATTTAAATTTATTATATTTATTTCATTTTGCAAAAATAATCTTCTGTTTATAGGAGATTTTATTCTTTTATTTGGTTTATTTAATTCTATCTCTTTTTGAGTTTTGAAATCACTATAACTCATTTCAGAGTTACCAATTTTAACTTTTAATTGTGGGAGTTTAAAATTTGAATTTTTATGAAATGTATTACTTTTTTTTATGTTTAAATTTAAACTCTCATCATTTGACATTTTTTAATTTTTATTAATAAAAGTTTTTTAAAATTGAAAATATATTTATTTGGTAAATAATTATTTATATTTAAATATTTTAGTAAATGTATTTATTCAAATTATTATATTATATTTTAATATTTATTATAATTTATATTCTATTTAAAAATAAAATATTATAAATAAATAAAATATTAAAAGTGTTATTTTTTTTCATTTCATTTTTATTTTTATTAAAAATAAATCAATATTCAAAAATCATTATTTATTCATTTGTTTTTATTTTTTTTTTGAATTAGAATTAAATTATTATAATCAATAAATTAAATATTTTTTATTTAATTAGTCAAATGTTATTAATATAAAATTAAATTAAAAAATTAACTTAAACATATGAATCCTTTTTCCTTTAAAAACCATTCAAATCCAAATCAATCTCAAATACCAAATAATTTTTATTCAATTCATCATCAAAATAGAGATTTAACAAAGAATGAAATAAATGATTGGAAAAAAATAATAACAAATAAATTAATGGAAAGAATAAATTCAGCGCGGAAAGAGAGAATGAATAAAATATTTGAAAAAAAATTTGAATTCATAGAAGAAATAAAAACATTAAATTTAACAGATGATATAAATTCAATAAATGAATTTATTTCAAAAATTTGGGATTTGTTTCAAAATAATTATGATGAATTTCAAAATGAAAATTTTGGAAAAAAAGTTAATTGTAATTTATCAATTTGTCCAATTTGTAATAATCCTGTTATTGCAATTAAAGATAAAGTTTTCTGTTTTAATAGTTGTTTTGATTTTTCCATTCCAACAAAATGCTTTTCAGAAAATTTTACCCTTGAAAATTTAATGGATAAATATTTAGAAATTTTTAGAAATCATATTGAATGTAATAGTGATATTATTCCTATTATTGCTGATGAATGTTTTGTTTATTTAGGTTGTATGAAATGCTTTGAAAAGGAAATTAATAATATTTTTAATTAATTTTTTATTATGTATAATTATAATTTAATAATTAAATTTTAAACTATTTTTTCTTTTTATATTCAAACAATTTTATAAATGTGTTATTTTTGAATTAGGATAAGTTAAACAGTAATTCAATAAAAATATAAATTAATGTTAAAAACTATTAAAGAGTTAATAATTTCTTATAAAATCCAAAAAAAAATTTAATAATACAAAAAATATGGAATCCAAATCCTCTTGTACAACAATCTTAGTAGGTAAAAAAGCATCATACGATGGTTCAACCTTAATGGCTCGTACAGAAGACACTCCAGCTGGAGTTTTCAATGAGAAACAATACATAGTAGTAAAACCAGAAAACCAACCTAAAAAATACAAATCAGTTCTTACAGGTTGTGAAGTAGACTTACCAGATAATCCCTTAACATATACAGCAATTCCCAATTCAAATAAAAAAGAAGGTGAATGGGGTGAAGCTGGAATTAATAGTTTAAATGTTGGAATGTCTGAAACAGAAACAATAACATCAAATCCTTTAGTTTTAGGTGCTGATCCTTTAGTAGATAAAGGAATTGGAGAAGAAGATTATTTAACTATTGTTTTACCTTATATTAAAAGTGCTAGAGAAGGTGTTCTGAGAATGGGAGAATTATTAGAAAAATATGGTACTTGTGAAATGAATGGACTTGGATTTCAAGATGAAAATGAAGTCTGGTGGTTGGAAACTATTGGTGGTCATCATTTTATTGCTAAAAGAGTTCCTGATGATTGTTATGTTGTTAATCCTAATCAACAAGGTATTGATTATTTTGACTTTGTTGATGCTTTTGGTAAACAAGAAAATCATATTTGTTCTAAAGATTTTATTGATTTTATTGCTAATAATCATTTAGATTTACATTTTACAAAAGATGATTTGAAAACAGTAACAAATTACAAGATAAGAAGAACAGTTGGTAGTCATACTGACTTTGACTATTCATATAATACATGTAGAGCATGGTTTATGTTAAAATATTTAAATCCACATTCAAAATACGAAATAGAAGATTTTGATTTACCATGGAGTATGAAACCAGAACATAAAATTTCAATTCAAGATATAAAATATGTTTTATCATCACATTACCAAAATACAAAATATAATCCATATATAAAATATGGTGATAATAATGAAAAAGGAAAATATAGACCAATAGGAGTAAATAGAACAGCAGAAACATGTATAACTCAAGTTAGAGGTTATGTTCCAGATAAAATAAAAGGTGTTCAATGGGTTTCTTTTGGTTCTACACCATTTAATGCATTTGTACCACAATATATTATGGTTAATGATACTCCTGATTATTTAAAGAATGTTACTGAAGAAGTAAATACTAATTGTATGTATTGGAATAATAGAATTATTGCTGCACTTGTTGATGCTCATTATAATAGTTGTTTGGAACATGTTGATAGATATCAATTTGCTGTATTATGTAAAAGTCATGAATTTTTAAATGAATTTGATAAAAAGTTTATTGCTGGTGGTGTTTCTGAAAAATTTTTAGAAGAATGTAATCAAACTATTTCTGATTATTTCCAAAAGGAAACTGGGCAATTGTTAAGTAAAGTTTTGTTTACTGCAAGTCTTGGTATGAAGAATGCTTATGCACGTTCTGACGCTTAATAATATATTCTTATTATTTATTTAATTATATTTTATAAAATTAATTTAAAAATTTAAAATTTTTTTTAATTTTAAAAGAATTTAAAAAAAATAAATAATAAATGAACAATATTAATAATAATAAGATTTCAAAATTTGGTTTTTTATATCAAAGTATTTTTATAGGATTAGAAACTGAACATTATGATTCAGCTACAAATGCTTTTTTTTGGATTTTTTTAATAACAAAAGTTGCATTTCAATGGATTTTTGCTGTTCATGAATTTAAAACAAATAAATTATTATTTATTTTATTATTTATTCCCCCATTTGCAAAATTTATTTTAATTTCTTTAGGATCATTGGAAAGATTTAAAAAACTTTTTTATAAGAATTATCCTTTAATTATTTTTATAATAATACTTCTTATAATTGAATGTTTTTATGAATTGCCAATTCATTGTTTATTCCCAGTTAATAGAATTTATATGCATACTAATTATTATAGAATATTTGATTTAAAAGAAAGAATTGATACTTATTTAGGAATTGAAATAATTGAAAGTTTTGGATTGTTTATTTATATAATTAATTCATTCATAAATGGTAAATTTCATTATTCTTCTATAATTTTATTCATTTTTTTATTGATTTTTTTGACTTTTTTTATATATGCTGAATCTTATTATAGATGTGTTGATATTGTAAATGTACAAAGTAAAATTGATGAAAAACAAAGACAAAAAAGGGAAAATCCAAAAGAATATAATAAAAGAAAAGGTTATAATACTGAAGAAAGATCTTTAAAGTCTAAAGAAAATGAAAGAGATGTTTCTATTAAACTACCTAAAAATTCAAATAATTAATTAAGGAGTATTTATTTTTTATATAATAAAAATAATTGTTTTAATATATTTAATATTATATATTTGATTTCATAAAAAATATAATTTACTTTTTTAATTTTGGATTATTATAAAATTTTCCATAACATTAATATTATATTTTTATAATTAAAAAAAATTTTTTAAAAGAATAAAATAAATATTTAATTTTTTTAAATTTTTTTTGTAATTAAAATAAAATTATTTATCTTAATTAGCAATATATCTATCAATAGGACATATATTTTTTTTAACCAAAGTGTTATACATTTTATATGAAATATATATAAACATTATAATCATTTTAATTTATCTTCATTTTTAAAATCATTCTTACAAATAATACAAATTTTTGTTTCATAATCAAATTTATTATTAAAAGCTTCATTTGGTATTCTATCTATTTCTCTTTGTGTCAATCTTTTTATATTATTTCTAATAGAATTTGAAATCAAATTATGATTCATTTATTGAAATTTTTACAAATGTAAATTCTTATGAATCTTCAAAATCAATTGATATTAAATTCATATTTATTTTTTGTATTTAAAATATAATTTTAATATTTATTCATAAAATTTCAAAAATTCATTTTTATTTATATATTAATTTACAATTTTCTTTTATTTCTATATTTGAAATATTATCATTATTAGATTAAAATCTATTATAATATATTTTTATATTTTTTAAAAATATTTTTTATATTTTTTGGATATTTTTATTATCATTATTATTTATTTAATTTTAATTTATCTATAATTAAATTTATTCATTTTATAATTAAATATATTGTTCAGAAGGATATTTGGATTG
>Ga0256407_10009080_pt1 | contig 14336 bp, 15 predicted proteins | sample RumenRJG_04DNA_FD_193489 | JGI IMG/M metagenome (GOLD analysis project Ga0256407, IMG submission 193489) | Bovine rumen microbial communities from Lethbridge, Alberta, Canada - RJG_04 | ecosystem: Host-associated > Mammals > Digestive system > Stomach > Rumen | place: Canada: Alberta... | reverse complement strand
TACAAGGAGAAATGTTAAATCAGAAAAAGTTTATTGCCTCCCTCATCACTGCAACCGCCTTATACAAGGCGGTTAAAGTGGGTGTGGGCGGGAAATAGAACGTTTACATATGGACTAACCGGGGGGGCGAATCCTTCTTAATGCATTGACAGCAAAGAATTTCTGCCTCTCATATCTGTTTTGGCTGAGATTGTGCAAGACTGGAGGAGTCATTGGCGTCGTAGCCAAAATAAAGCGTTATAGAATGGCCCGAAAATATGGTCTACAGATACAGCCTGAAACGAAAATAGGTTATGGGTTCTATATAGGACATGGCGTAGGAGCCGTCATTTCACCAGGTACAAAAATCGGCAACAATTGCAACATTAGTCAGTACCTCAGCATTGGCACTAACTCAAAGCAATATGCTGTAATCGGTGATAATGTTTATATTGGCCCACACGTGAGTATCGTCGAGGGCGTTCACATCGGCAATAATGTTACTATTGGTGCAGGTGCAGTGGTCACTAAGGACATCCCCGATAACGCGACAGTGGCCGGTGTCCCCGCGAAGGTCCTGAACTATGATAATCCCGGACGGTTCATCCACAACAAATACGACACTGACATCAAGTCTTGAGTTATTTGAAAAAGTTAAAAATCATCGTACTTATGGGCATAACCCTTGATTTTTAATATTAAATCATTATCTTTGCCCAAAAATGGATGTATGCGCAAACTCACGATAAGAAATATAGGGCCACTGCAGTCCGCAGAAATTGAACTCGGCCGGATAAATGTTATCATTGGACCGCAGAGCTCCGGCAAGAGCTGTGTGCTGAAAATCGCATGTTATTGCACCTGGGTCGAGAAGAAAATCGAAATGGCCCAGTCGGCGGAGGAATTTAAGAGAAACGGCTATTTCATTAATGAGTTGACCAGATTTCATAAGTTGGACGGTTATTTCCGAAATGACTCGTTCATCGCTTATGAGTCAGACTTCATGCGCTTTTCTTATAATGCCAATGACGGTAAGTTCCAGTTTGAGTGGAATGACAGACGTTGGGAATACCGCCGGCCAAGGGTTTCTTATGTTCCTTCTGAGCGCAATATGGTAGCAGCCATACCGAACTGGTTTGACGTTAAGCTGAATAACGATAACATACAGAGTTTCATGGCTGATTGGGACAGATCGAGAAAAACCTGCACTAATCACAAGGAAATTCTTAATCTTGGTGTCGCATATAGGTATGATTCCCAGAATAACAAAGACCAGGTAGAAGTTGATGAAGGTCCTACACTTGAGTTGACCAATACTTCGAGTGGGCTACAGTCATTGATTCCCCTGTTTATTCACTTGAACTATATATGCAATCTGCAAAGCAATCCAGATGGGACGCAAAGCTATTCAAATATTCAGATTAGCGAGAATTTCCTACGCACGATGTATGACGAATTATTCGTGAAAACCGGGAAGACCAAGTCGGTAGCACATCCAAATGAAATAACGAAAGATGGCAAGATGCATCTTTCTGCTACTTTGGCTTTAGGCAGGATCGGCCCCTATATTTTTCAATTTTCCAATCAGGAATATGCGAAAGAATGCCAACGGATTTATGAAAGGTACATCAATACTGACCATGCCGAAATCTTCTTGGAGGAGCCTGAGAACAATCTTTTCCCGCCTACACAGAGCAGGCTGGTCAATTGGTTATTGGACTTGACGAAGGGAAATCACGGCGCCAGGTTCTTCATCGCAACACATAGTCCATACGTCATGACGTCTTTTTTGGAAAAGGAACCAAAAGATTTCAAACTCTTCTTTGAGCGGAGAGTTGGCCATTTATCCACTGTGGTTACCGCTTCAGATAAGGACGTGCAAGAAATCTACGATAACGGAATAGACGTGTTCTACAACATTGAGTCTTATACATAATGACCAATAGAATTAACTACCTTTGCCCTGAATGCTATGTAGATACGAACATCATAAAAACGTTGCTCAACGTTGATGGTGTTAATCACCAACATAGTTGCACAAAAGTCATGGGATGTTTGAGGAAAAATTTCCAGGATGAATTCGCCATAGGTATTGTTGATGACGACAAGAAAAAAACTTATGACTATAGTGAATTCGAAGAGCTTGCAAGATCCGAGCATCTGATTCTAATGAAGCACAAAAGCAGAATGCATTTTCTGATTTTTGTTCATAAAGCGGCTGAGGATCTTTTGCTATCCTGCGCCAAGGAGTTGGGTATCAACATGGCAAATTTCAATTTGCCAAGCGACCTTGAAGGTCTTAAGGAAATTACTAAGGATTGCGAATCGGATAAGGAACCACGCATAAAGCAGTTGGTGAAAGCATTGCAACCAGCTTCAGAAATGGCACGCCTTCAGCGCACGATTGATTACTTGTGTAACAAGCAATACCAAGCTGATAAAGAAAAATTGATAGAGCTGTTCAATCAATGATATGCCATAAAAGATTCCAAGTAATCCGATACAACCTAAGCAAAACGGCATTAAAACGATAACAATCCTTGACGGTTCATCCATATGTAAAGCAAAAGCATATCTCCGCAATTACCGCGGACATGTTTCTTGCTGATGATAAGAATGTTAGGTGCGGTGATATATCTGATGTTATTACCGCAGACATTACCGCAACAGGAGTGAGAAGTTAAGCTTCCAACCCCGCAACCGTTACGCGGTTGAATACTACCAACGAAGTCTTTATTAATTCAACACGATGTAGATGTTTACGATAGATGTTTTCTCACTGTGATAGCTATGCTATCGTGGTGCGATAGCTATGGTTTCGTGGTACGATAGCTATGGTATTGTAACGCGATAGATGCCATATCCCGAGCGGACTAAATTCGTCTACCGAAATGTTTCAAAATTATATTTGGGGAAATGATTATCCGCATTAGAATGAAAAAAGTCGGTACAACCTTTCTGATTCTCAGATATAATAGCTATCTTTGCAATGTTAACAAAAAGGGCTGATAAGATGAAGTTAGTCGAATTTTCCAAGCGGTTTCCAGACGAAGAGACCTGTGAGAAGTATCTCTATGAGAGGCGTGTGGCGCAGGGCGTCGTTTGCAGCAAATGTGGCAGTACCCATCAATATTGGGATAAGAGCGGTAAGTGCTGGCGTTGCGCAAAGTGCGGACATGTGACCACATTAACCGCCGGCACTGTGATGCACGGATCCAAGTTGCCTCTATTATATTGGTTTACAGCCATCCATCTTATGACTGCTACCAAAAAGACTTTCTCCGCCTTGGAAATGCAGCGTCAGCTGGGTCACAAGCGTTATCAGCCGATTTGAGAGATGATGCACAAGCTCCGTTCTGTCATGGGAACCCGTGATGACAAGTATAAACTAAAGGATACAGTTGAACTTGACGAGGGCTTCTTCACCTGTGATGACAAGCGGAAGGCAGATTCTACATCCGACACTAAAAAAGGCGATGGCGATTCGAAAGGCAAGGGCAATAAAACGTCCGGCTTGGGCAGCGAGATAAAAGCCAAAGTCGAGGTAATGGTGGAAAGCGCGGAGGCAGAGCCTAAGAAGAAAGGCCAAAAGACAAGGAAGGCCGGACATATCAAGATGAAAGTCATGAAGGATCTGACATCTGCTACCATCAACGACATTGCCGCGAAATCAATTGATCCTTCTGCGGGCATTATTGCTGACGCGTACCCCTCACATTCAAAGCTGAACAAGATTGTGGACAGTGTGGAGAAAGAAGTTGTGAGGCCTGAGGATGCACCCAAGGTCCTACCATGGGTTCATACAGCCATTGCCAATGCTAAAAGCTTGTTCAGAGATATGTATCATGGTATAAAAGAGGAATACCTGCAAGAATACCTGGATGAGTTTTGCTACAAGTTCAATAGGAGATCCTTCGGTGAGAGAATCTTTGACCGGCTCGTTGTAGCGGCTATCTCTTACAAGCCATCCTTTGAACATCGGCTCTACGGCACGAAGGCTACACCTAAATGCGGATAATCATTTTTGGGGAAATATATTAACCATTCATGTTAAAAAGCATGTTTGTGGTATTGTTTGCGGTAATATCACGGTAATTTTACGGTAATGTTGTGGTAATAATCAATGGCTGATAAATGAACTTATATAACTAACAATTAGCGTTTTACATCAAGTGCGGTAATTGCGGAGATTTAAAATACAAAAAATCTATGGATGGGAGAAATATATTGACTATAGGCGTTGCTTATAAGCCTGTAAGTGGAGGCATTGCAGCTGTGGAGAGCGTGTATAGTACTTTCTATGAACCGTTCAACCACATTGCGACGGTTACAGATGGCGATAGCAGCAAGTTGGCGAAACTCTTCCAGATCGGCAAAGCACTGGCCAAATTCCTTTGGTGGATGATATTCCATCGGGAGATAAAGATAGTGCATGTGCATGGAGCCAGCAATGCCAGTTTTTGGAGGAAGCGGATTTTAATAAACATCGCGAAATCTTTTGGGAAGAAAGTCGTCTTCCATCTTCACGGTGGAATGTTTCAGAGCTTTTACGCCCATCATCCAAAAACTGTCAGGAAAACCATTGAGAAATGTGACTGTGTAATAGCGTTAAGCGAATACTGGAAACAATGGCTGGAGACAACTTTCAATTGCAAGAAAGTTGTCATCATCAAGAATGCCATTGAGACTCCTCGGCTTCATAAAATTCCTCATGATACGTTCAACCTGCTTTTCTTAGGACTTTTGGGCGAGAACAAAGGTATCTATGATTTGCTGGATGTTATCATTGCACATAAGAAGGAGCTGTCCGGGAAAATGCAGCTATTGATTGGAGGCAACGGTGAGGTCGACAAGGTAAAAAGTATCATTCGACAGAACGACATTTCCGACATTGCGATTTATGAAGGTTGGGTGAGTGGAGAAATAAAGCGTAACCTATTCAATCTTTCCGATGCGCTCATCCTCCCATCTTATCACGAAGGAGTGCCCATCACCATATTGGAGGCTGAGAGTTACGAGCTACCAATCATCTCAACAAAAGTCGGTGGTATACCGGAGATCGTTGAGGATGGCAAGAATGGAATACTCGTAGATCCAGGTGACAAAGAGGCCATCTGCCACGCTATCGATAAGCTGATGAATAATCATCCGTTGGCTGTGATGATGGGACAATCATCCAGTTATATTGTTGAAGACCATTTGGCTAATTACGTTGAACAACAACTTGATACTATGTATAAGAAATTAATTTACAAATCCGGGGGGGTGTAACTGAATATGTCTTTCTCCATAGTCAATATCAAAATGCGGCATAGCTATGGAGAAAGAGAAAATCACAGTATTATACTTCGGCCCGATTACACCTAAGGGTGAGCCAAGCAGAGGTGGCTATGAGGCTGCAAACCGTAAAAATATAGATGCACTAAGGGAAAGGGGAATTGAAGTTGTAGAATTTTCTAATCCACAAATCAATCGTAGGATCGGACCAATAGGAAAATTGGCTTACATCAAACTTTTTTTCCTTCCTCTACATTTATGGAAACATAGAAACAGAAAGAAAGTTATACTCCACACGACTCCTCTTTATTCTCATCTACTATATCCCACGCTCTTTACGGTTAGGATAGCCTACATGCTAAAAATTCCAGTATTGGTGGATATACGTGCCGGAGCTTTAATAACCTGTTGGGAGAACAAAACATTTATATTTAGACGTCATATTAAGGAATTGCTCAATAAGGCAACCGCAATAACGGTTGAGAGTAAGACCTATATAAAACAAATAAAAGAAATCATCGGTATAAACAAGCAAGTCATTTATTTCCCGAACGTGGCTAATTGCTCCAATTTGCAGAAAATTGCTAAACCTGACGGGCTACTCAATATCTTCTATTTTGGACGTATCACTAAGACAAAGGGAATTTCCATTATGTTGAATGCCATCCACAGGTTGGGTAGTCGTTACAAGCTATATATTGCAGGAACCTTCGGCCCTGATTATTCCGCAAAAGATTTGGAGAAAGAGAATGTTGAATATCTTGGGTTCCTAACCCCTGAGCAACTAAAATGTCAGATGAGCCGAATGCATTTTTTCATCTTTCCAACCTCTCACGTTGGAGAGGGTCAGTCAAATTCACTGATAGAGGCAATGTCAAACGGTTTAATCCCAGTCGTATCTGATCAAGGTTTCAATGCAGAGGTAGTCGGGGAAAACGGAAAAGTCTTGCCTAAAGGCAGTAGCGATGCAGACTATGCAAAAGCTATTGAGGAATTATCGTCTGGAGATATTAATGCGAAGGCCGTAGCTTGCCAAAAACAAATTATAAAGTTCCATAATCTAGATATAGAAATCCAAAAACTTATACAAATTTATAAAGCATTGGTATGAATATAAAAGGCTATTTTAAGGAGACAATAAAATACACGCTTCGATCGCCTTATGTTATAAGGCATTACATAAGTGAAGTAGACAGACTTTATAGTTTGCCTCCGAATGAGCTTCGTGCCTATAAGGAAAGACGCTTCTTGGAGATTTTCAGGAAAGCATGGGATAAGTCAACTTATTACCGAAATCTCTGTCAAGAGAATGGAGTCAAGTCGGCAGATGAAATTCAGTGCTTGGAGGATATTGTCAAGCTGCCCATATTGACAAAGGATATGCTGAAGGCGCATGGCGATGAACTGCTAACGCGTGGAAAGAGAGGATTAGTAAAAAACCATACAAGTGGAACTACTGGTACGCCGCTGACCGTGTATGAGGACTGGCCGGCCCTGTGGAGAGAACAGGCATATATATATTGCTACCGTAAAAGATGCGGATTCACCTATGGTGAGCCGCTTGTTTCTTTACGAGGAAATCTGACTCGTAAAGATATTGCAATGAAAATCCATGCTAGCAACACCTTGTTTCTCTCAAGTTATAATATTAACGAAAATACAGCAGAATTGTATTTTAATTTAATCGCGAGACACCATCCAAAAGCCATCGAGGCTTATCCAAGTTCTCTTTATAGTTTGGCTTTGGCTTTCCGTGATAAAAAATTTGATTGCCGTATCCCTATTGCCTTTACGTCGTCCGAGAGTATGTATGACTATCAACGTAAAATTATCGAGGAAGTCTTTCATACCCAAATTTTTGATCATTATGGAACTACGGAGCGTACTATAAGCCTTGAGGAATCTTTTAATCATGACGGATATTTTGAATCTCCCGGCTATGGCATTGAGGAATACAACGATGATTTTATTATTACGACATCTTTAATTAATGATGCATTTCCGCTTATCAGGTATAAAACAGAAGACCGAATCGTTCTTAAAGAAGGAGTAACTAAGACAAGAGAGGGCTTTATTGAAAATGACGGAGTAGACTGCGTACAAGGGAGATCTATTTCTTACTTAATTGGAAAAAATAATACAAAATTTAGTGATTCATCCCTGACTTTTGTCTTTAAGGAAATATCAGGAGTCGAATATGCCCAGTTCGTCCAGACAAAACCAGGAAGCGTGGATTTAAATATTGTTACGAATGCTTCATTTGATGCTAATAGTAGAACTAATATATTAAAATATATAGATAAAACTATTGGACTCAGCAATATTGATTTAGATATCCATAAAGTGGATAAAAATAAACTTATATATACCAAAAATGGCAAACTAGCATTGATAGTTTCATGCAATCCGGGGGGGGCAATACCTTTAGTGGCTTCAATATCCGGAAGATCAGATGATTATATTATCTGTAAAGATGGAACGATCGTTACTCGTGTCGATTTTGTAGAAGAAGGTAAGCATTTTAAAGCTTGTCAGTGGATTCAAGAAGTACCTGGTAAAGTTAAAATAAATATAGCCCCAGACAATGAATTTACAAAGCTCGATGAGAAATATATTATCAATTCTACACTTGAAAGATGTGGCAAAGATAATATTGACATTCAAACAATACTTTGCCCAATAGAAAAGATGGAATATAGTAAAACTGGGAAATTTAGATTGATAATCAATAAGATTAATGCTAACAAAACATATAGTAATCTCAAAAATATATAGAGGATTATTTTTGTGAAAAAAGAAAAAATCTTTAATTAGTTTTAAACAATGAATATAAGTATTTTTGGTCTTGGCTATGTAGGTTGCGTCGGTGCAGCCTGCTTGGCAAAACTCGGCCATACTGTGGTCGGTGTAGATGTTAACGAGAACAAAGTTCGCTTGATGAACGAGGGCAAACCGACCATTATCGAGGAAGGTATTGCCGAACTGTGTAAGGAAGCGCACGACAAGGGATTGATGTCTGCAACTACAGTTGCTGCAGAGGCCATCATGAAGACAGAGGTGTCATTCATTGTCGTTGGTACACCTTCTAGTCCCGAAGGGCATTTGAATCTCAACTACGTTTATACAGTTGCAGGACGCATAGGCCGTGCGCTGAAAGAAAAATTCGCAGGTCCTAACAAACCTGAGCATATGCATCTGATTGCAATTCGCTCAACAGTTCTTCCCGGTACGAACAAGAAAGTGGGAGAAATCATTGCTCAAGAGAGTGGTCTTACCCGTGGTAAAGAGTTCACGATTGTAAGCAATCCAGAGTTCCTTCGTGAGGGAACTTCTGTGCACGACTACTTCAATCCACCATTGACTTTAGTTGGTGCAGACTGTCAATATGCAGAAGACGTGTTCCGTGAGATGTACAAGGGCATCAATGGAGAATTTGTAAGCACGGAGATTAAGGTTGCTGAAATGATGAAGTATGTAAACAATACTTATCATGCACTGAAGATTGTTTTCGCCAATGAGGTAGGCAACATCTGTAAATCTGTGAATGTTGACTCCCACAAGGTGATGGAGATCTTCTGTAAGGACAAGCAGTTGAACATATCTCCTTACTATTTTAAGCCTGGATTTGCTTATGGAGGTTCATGCCTGCCAAAGGATATGAAAGCTCTGAAGACTTTAGCGCACGACAACTATGTGAATGTACCCGTTATCGAGAGTATTTTCCAGAGTAACGAGAACCAGAAGCAGCGTGCTGTTCAACTTATCATGAATCAGGGACAGCGTAAGATTGGCGTTCTCGGCTTAAGCTTTAAGGCGGGTACGGACGATCTACGTTTCTCTCCTATTGTAGATGTAGTGGAAAGCCTGTTGGGTAAAGGCTTTGAGATAAGAATCTACGACCGCAATGTGAAAATGTCTGAGATTACTGGTACCAATAAGGACTTCATCATGGCAAAGATTCCTCATCTTGCTCATTTTGTTACAGACAATCTGGATGAGGTTTGTCGAAACAGTGACGTTCTTGTCGTTACCAACAAGGAAAAGGAGTTCACCGATATTCTTGAGAAATACCCCAACAAGATTATAGTTGACCTTGTACGTCAGTGGAAGGAAGTCAACTATGAGGGAAAGTACGAGGGCATCTCTTGGGGTGACATCAATGAGAACCGTGAGGGCCAGGGTGAAAGCTTTAATGCGAACTTCAAACAGACAGACTTCTAAATTCCTGATATGGGAAAACTATCATGGTACTTCAACCGGCTTCGGGCAATGAGTTTGCCTGAAGTCGGTTGGAGACTCCAACAAAAACGGCTGCAAGATAAAGAGAAAAAGGCATTTGCCAGCCGAGAGATTATGATTATTGATGATTTGTTTGACCATCAGCTGGCTTCTTTGTCCTTTCACCCATATGCTTTAGGTCTTAATTTTAAAAATCAAACTTACTCCACCTCCACTTCCATTCATCTTCTTGGCGGTTACTCTTATGAGCAATACAAGGAAAGATGGAACGCAGGATTCCAAACGGATAATGTATGGGATAATGAATTCAGCTATTCATTAACCTATAAACAGAGGGATGACATTGGTGACGCCCGCACCAACTGGGAACTGAACAGACATTTCCAGTTTGCCTTACTGGGAAAGGCTTATTACGTAACCGGTGAAAAGCAATACCTTGATGAATTCACTCACTTGTTTTATGATTGGAACGAAAAGAATCCATTCTTACATGGAATTTCATGGACAAGTGTGATGGAAGTTGCTATCCGCTGCATACAGTGGTGCCTGTCACTGGCTTTTTTGCAGGAAAAAGGTAACGTTAACAAGAAGCTACTAAGTGACTTGGAAATCGGCATAAAGAATATGGCAGAATATGTTGATCTGCACCATTCACGTTTTTCTTCTGCCAACAACCATCTTCTAGTTGAGGCCACAGCAATAGCGTTTGCTGGCTTCGCTTTTGATTATGCTCCTTGGAAAAAACTGGCGATCGAAGTACTTGATTCCGAACTGTTGAAACAGAATTATGAGGATGGAGTCAATAAAGAGATGTCTTTGCACTACCAAACATTTGGCATGGAGGCATACGCCTTAGTTATGCATCTCATGCAGGCCAATGGAATGTCGGTCCCTGTGAAATGGAAGGAAATCTTGGAACGCCAGTGCGAATTTGTCGCATACTCTATGGTGAGCGAGACAAGAGCCTGTGAATTTGGTGACAACGATGAAGGTAAGATAATTGATTTAGAGGGAGGTGAAATCAACCACTATCGTTATGTACTTCAACTTTGTTCTTTAGTATTGGATAGAAGATATGAGAGCTTCATCAATCTATCCGAGACTGTATCTTGGATGTTTAGTTCTTTAGAAATTAACAGATGCAAGGCTATTAAACAGTACGAAGCTTTAAAAAGTAAAACCTTCAAATCCGGAGGCTATTCCTTCTTAAAAAGTAATGACAAAAGAGTTGTTTTAGCTATCGATCATGCGCCTTTAGGTTTTGGCAGCATAGCAGCACATGGCCATGCAGATGCACTTAGCATCCAGTTGTTTGTTGATGGTGACTGTATCTTAGGAGACCCCGGAACTTATATCTATCATTGTGACATAAAATCGAGGAACTATTTCCGCCGTACTTGTAACCACAATACACTTTGCATTGACGACAAAGAACAGAGTCAAATGTTAGGTGCATTTTTGTGGGGCAAGAAGGCTAAAAGCACACTGATAAAATCGGATCTTCAGAAAGACAATGATGAGATTATTGCTGAATGCGATGGCTATAGACCTATCATGCATCGGCGTAAGATTCATCTTGATAAAAAGAACGATTCAATTACGATCTTTGATAATGTAAGTAAAACTTGTAATTATGCTTTGAATTTTATTGTTGCTCCCGGGTGTAATGTTGAGTTAAGAGATTCTTCAATAGAGATAAAAAAAGGAAACGTTCAAGTCGTCATTGACTTTGAATCAGCAAAAACAGTCAAGAAGGAAAATGTTATGTATTCCACGCATTATGGATTAAAATGTCAGTCCTCTAAGTTTAGCGTTGAAAGTTTGAAGAACTCTATTATCACAAAAATCAGAATTATTCATGGTTAAAGAAAGAGATTTTGGAATTGATGTACTAAAAATGTTGGCCGTTATAACAATTGTCTGGTCACATTTGGATAATGTTCTTCCTGGATCATTAAGTAAATTAGCAACCGGCGGATCATTTGGAGACGGTTTCTTCTTCTTTTGCTCAGGTTTTACAATCTTAATGGGGGAGGCTGTCCGAGAACTCCCGAAGAGGTGTCAAACTGTCATCAGAACCTAGTTCTTTGAAGAAGTGTGCACCTTCAGAACTTACACATTGCGTTAAATCGAACGTTTTACGATCAACAATTAAGCCGCAATCTAGTTCTCGGACGGCCTGGGGGGGCAAAGAACTTTCCAAACTATTACAAGAAACGTATTTATAGAATATTTCCATCAGTTATTGTTTGGAGTATGTTCAGTATGTTGTTGTTCGGAACAGAAAATAGAGTACAAAACCTTATAAATGGTGGCTGGTTTCTGGAATGTATAATGATATACTATATTCCTCTATGGTTCATTAAGCGATATGGCATGAATTACATTCCCCAAATATTTTTAGTTTACTCATTGCTCTTTGTCGCTTTCTTCGTATATTACAATCATGGTATTCAAGTTAAGATGATAAATGACTTATATCAGAAGTCGGCTTTTTTCTTCTTTGTCATGCTGCTTGGCGCCTATACTGGTATTCGTAGAAAGTTATTAAGTGACAATTCAAAAATTGATTTAGTTGGTCTGATATTAAGTATTATTATCTTTTTTGGCGGAACCTACGCCTTGAAGTTTAATACTTATCTGCAGATGCTATCAGTAGTGGGCTTGATTGGAACATGCTATTTCACTTATAAGTTATGCAATTCAAAAATCGTAAAGAAAATCTTCTCTGAGAAACATTTATATAAGATCATGCGATTTATTGGTAGTTTATGCTTGGAGATTTACTTTGTTAACATCCCATTAATAAATGCTACAGCAAGTTTAAATTGGGTACTGAGATTAATCTTAATAGCAGTATTATGCGTTTTATCTGCTTATGTTATAAGAACTGTTTCGAAATTTCTTTTGCAGACATTCAATGAAAAAGATTACAATTGGAAAGAAATAATAAAACTCTATTAAAATTATGGATAGAAAAGTATTGATTATTGTAGAAAACTTACCCGTGCCATTTGATACGCGCGTTTGGCAAGAAGCAACAACTTTAGCTGCTAATGGTTATACCGTTTCTGTTATCAGTCCTACAGGAAAAGGTTATGATAAGGAATATGAATTCCTTGATGGTGTGCACGTGTATAGACACAAGTTGCCGAAAGAAGGCAACGGTGCCATCGGCTATGCCAAAGAATATGGTTCGGCGTTATGGCATGAGTATCGTCTGGCAAGGAAATGCTATAAGGAAGTTGGCTTTGACTGTATCCATGGATGCAATCCACCTGATGATATATGGATGGTGGCAAGATTGTTCAAGAGCAAAGGCGTAGATTACATCTTTGACCATCACGATATCTGCCCAGAGTTGTTTGAGGCTAAGTTCGGTAAGACCACCGGCTTGCTTTATAAGAGCCAGTTATGGCTGGAAAAGCAGACCTATAAACATTGTAAGTTTGCGTTTGTAACTAACCAGAGCTATCGGAAGATTGCTATCGAACGTGATGGCATGAAGCCGGAGGATGTCATTATCCTTAGAAGTGGACCAAAACTGGAACGTCTAAAGATTCAGCCTGCCAAGCCGGAGATTAAACGTGGAAAGAAATTTATGGTGGGCTATGTAGGAGTAATTGGCCAACAAGAAGGAATCGAGTATCTCCTTAAAGCCGCCAAGTATATCAAGGAGTTGCCAGGGCGGAACGATGTGTTCTGGGGCATTGTCGGAGGTGGCCCGGATGTTGACCATATGAAAAAGCTTTGTCACGAGATGGGACTTGATGACGTAGTCGAATTTACTGGTAGAGTTCCCGATCAAACATTGCTTGATTATCTTAATACTGCCGATGTCTGCGTCAACTCAGATGAGTACAATTCGATGAACGACAAGAGTACCATGAATAAAATTTTGGAGTACATGGCACTTGGTAAACCTGTCGTTCAATTCGATCTGACAGAAGGACGTTTCTCCGCTCAAGAAGCATCCCTTTATGCCAAGCGTAACGATGCTGAGGATATGGCAAAGAAGATTCTTGAACTTATGGATAATCCAGAAGAACGGAAGCGTATGGGTGAATATGGTCGAAACCGTGTTATCAATGAATTGAGTTGGGAGCATACCAGTAAAGCTTTGCTGGAAGGTTATGACCGATATTTTAAAAATAGAGGAAAATGATTCATTCTCGTCAAGAAATGAAAGCTTATATCCGTCAGGATATGGAGCGTAATCATGCGTCTGGGGGGGGGTATATCTAGGTTAAAGGTATTGCTAAACCCTAGACTTTTATTCATTGTAAACCTTAGGCATTATGAGTACTGGTCAAATCGCAGAAATAGAAGCCCCATAGCATTGTTAATGACAGTTTGGCATTATTTTATACATAAACATTTGTCTTACAAGCTCGGTTTTACCTTGTATAAAAATCAATTCGGTCCTGGGTTGTATATCATGCACTATGGAACAATAGTTGTGAATGCCAAATGCAAAATAGGAGCCAATTGCAATATCAATGTTGGAGTAAACATTGGTATGGGAGGCAGTGTTATTGGAGATAATTGTTATTTAGCCCCTGGTGTCAAAGTAATCAAACCAGTTAAAATTGGTAACAACGTGATGATTGGTGCCAATGCTGTGGTTGACAAGGATATACCTGATGATTGTATTGTTGTAGGTATTCCTGCAAAAATTATTAAGAGATTTAATCACGAGAGTTGCCAGTGGGAACGTGTATAATTGATTGAAAGCGATAACCATGCTTGATATGCAAATTATACCATCGTAAGAAATGGACAAAAGAATTCAAAATATATTCTTCGAATTATTGCGTTTATCAATAGGAACTAGTAACAAG
>Ga0256407_10009078_pt1 | contig 14339 bp, 17 predicted proteins | sample RumenRJG_04DNA_FD_193489 | JGI IMG/M metagenome (GOLD analysis project Ga0256407, IMG submission 193489) | Bovine rumen microbial communities from Lethbridge, Alberta, Canada - RJG_04 | ecosystem: Host-associated > Mammals > Digestive system > Stomach > Rumen | place: Canada: Alberta... | reverse complement strand
ATGCCTAATAGTCAAGGAAAATCCACATATTATTATGAATGGAAATGCTTTGACGAAAAAATAGGCATGGCCTAAGAATCTCCGGCTTCTACAAGCCGGAGAGGTTCAAGTTTCTTGGCAATTCCATTATAGAATATATCTGCAGTATTGTGTATGAGATAATAGTCAAAGTAATCAATTCCACAGCACTCAAGTTGAGTGTTAAATATCATTTCGGGATTGTCTTTGCGCATCATGCCATAAATTGGCATTTTGTCTGCAATCTGAACTTTACTTCTAGGATATCTTTCAACAACACATTTTTTAATTGCCTCTTCACTTTTTCCGTTATGGTAATGAAAACCTGTATCAAAATAGTTCCCTCCATTTTCAATAAACAAGTCCACCAATCCATTAACCATTTCATAATTTATATCACTTGGATTTTCATTAATTACCGGTAATCTCATAAATCCAAATCCTAATTTTAAATTAACCATATTATCGCCTAATAAATTACATGATGAATATTTTCAAAATTCAAGTCTTCTTTTAAGTATTCATTTGAATTCATCAATGACCATTTCAATTTAGTCTGCAGGCAGATAATGCCACTTTTTACATTCATCATTTTTTAATTGTCCCATTTGCTGATATGCCATGTATCATTTATTTTTTCCATAGTTTGTTCACTATGCAAGGTCCATGTTCCTTTAATTCCATACACTTTCGCATCAAGTGTCACATCGGCCTTGAATATAGCTTTTGTCTTTTCAATTATTGTTATGCTAGGATTATTGATTGTGGATTTGTAGTAATTTAGTGTTCCGTCCATTATTTCATTGATATACTCATGTTTTGTCTGTATTTTTCCAGACATATGTGTCAAAGTATAATTGTCATTTAAAATTTCGTCAAGTTTATCAAAATCCTTTTTAATCATTGCTTCTTGAAAATCTATGAATCTTTCAAGGACTTCCTCCTGACTTTGGGTTAAATTTTTTTTATTAACTACGGATACTTTCATGCTAAAACCTTTTTATTCTTGAAATTTATCTTTATCAAGTGTTTTAACAACTTTTGCAGGTGTGCCTACAACTACAGAATAATCAGGAACATCTTTGGTGACAATAGCTCCTGCTCCAACAATTGCAAATTTTCCAACGGTTACTCCAGGTAAAATGCTTGCTCCTGCTCCAATCCATGCACCTTTTTTGATAATAATCTCTTCACATAGAAGAACCTGTCTTTCATATTCGTCATGGTTGTTTGACAGTAACTGCACATTTCCGGCAAGCATCACATCATCTTCGATTGTGATTCCGCCTCTTGCCATTGCAAGGCAGTTGCTGTTAATGAAAACATTGTTTCCAATTTTCATATTGTCAAATGCAGCCCCTGCAAAAGGAGTGGTGATTGTGCTGTTTTCACCGATGTTGCCGTCAAGCAATTCATTAAGTAATGCTGTATATTCTTCTGTCATGGGTTCAGTGTGGTTAAATTTAAACAACAACTTTGATTGTTTGATTGAAAATTCCAGTTCTTCTTGTGAAATCTTATCCAAATCTACTCTTTCCATTTTTATTATCTCCTTATTTATTTGGTTGGTTGAGGTAGTGGAATTCCTTCCTTTAGGCTAAGTTCTTTTATCTTTAAAAACCATGCCATATTCTTTGCAAGGATACTCATTGTTTTTAGGCCTTCAAGGTCTTCTAGTGCCTCTTTAGCATTTGTGCCGTATATCACGTTCCAGTATGTTGAGCTGATTATGGGCATTTCTCCCCAGGTGAAAAACCTGTTGATTGTATCTATTGCTGTCATTGTTCCTGCTCTTCTGGCGCTTGCAACTGCAGCTGCAGGTTTTAATCTGAATATCTTTTTTCCTCCAAAAAATGATGAAAAGAATGCTCTTGTCATGAAATTTGTCAATGTTGGATTGATGGTTCCGTAATATACTGGTCCGCCAAAGATGTATCCGTCGTATTCATCTGCCTTTTCAACAAAACTGTTGACTTCATCATCAAAGACACATTTTCCAAGTTCACTGCATTTTCTGCAGTCAATGCATCCTCTGATATCTTTATGTCCTATACGATAGATGTCTGAGCCTATATTTTCCTCTTTAAGAGTTTTCTGTATTTATCTTAATGCAACATATGTGCAGCCTTCTCTGTTTGGGCTTCCGTTAACTAACATTACTTTCATAAGTTCCAGTCCTTCTGCTGATTTAATAGTTAATTTATATTAATTATTATTTAAAGTTAACTATTAACTAAGGTTAACTATATATATTAGTATCTATAAAATTATTTTTAGATATTATGATGTTCAATGAAAATCCGGAAAGCATATTCATTTACCATTATGTTGAAGAAATGATTTCAAGCTACGGTTCATATTATGAATCCAACATCAAAGATCATGATTTGACATTAAAGGAATTTTCCGTTCTATTAAGAATAAGGTTTCAAGGTGTTGCAACTCAACATGATTTGGTGAAGCTTTTTAAAGTAAGTGGAGCCTACATTGCAAAGCTTTTAAGGAAATTTGAAGAAAACGGTTATATCGTAAGGAAGGAGGATCCGAAAAACAGGCGAAAAAAACTGGTTAAAATAACTGATGAAGGAATTAAAAAGACAGATGAAATAATAGCGGTTATTCAAAGTTGGGAAGATAAAGTTACTGCCAACATAACTGAAGAAGAACTCAAAACTCTCAAGCAAATTTTATTTAAAATAATAATGATTTAATTGGAAGAGTATCTATAAAAGACAAAAAAGCGTAATAATATGGGAAGTTGAAACTTGGATTTAAAAAATGATGGTGATAATATGGAATATATCAAATTAAATGACGGTTTAAAAATTCCCTCAATAGGATTTGGAACATTCATGATTCCTGCTGACGGGACTACATATGAAACAGTAAAAACGGCAATAAATGCTGGAATAAGACACATTGACACAGCAGTTGCATACTTCAACGAGCAGGAAGTGGGCAGGGCTGTAAATGATAGTGATGTGGAAAGAGATGATGTTTGGATAACATCCAAATTATGGCTCCAGGATTATGAATATAATGACGCTAAAAAGGCCATTGACTTGTCATTGGAGAAATTAGGCACAGATTATATGGATTTGTATCTGCTTCACCAGCCATACGGTAAAGTCGATGAAGCATGGAATGCTCTGGAAGAAGCAAAAGACGAAGGCAAAATCAAATCTATAGGTGTCAGTAATATGACGCCGACGTTATGGAACAAGTGGGTTCCGGATTTTGATTCAATTCCTTCAGTAAACCAAGTTGAATTCAATCCATATATTCAGCAAAATGAATTGAGGGAAATCTTAAATCCGTTGGATGTTAAAATTCAAGCTTGGGGACCATTAGGTCATGGTAATGCAGATTTATTAAGAAATCCTCTAATTTTGAAAATTGCCGAAAAATATGGTAAAAATGCAGGGCAGGTGATTTTGAGATTCGAAAACCAGGAAGAGATTATTGTATTTCCAAAATCATTAAACTCTGAAAGGATTAAATCCAACATGGAAATATTCGACTTTAAACTTACGGACAGTGAAATGGATGAAATACGTGCATTGGATACTGGAAAAGGTTCACATGACCCTGATGCTCCGGGCGTTGGTGAAATGCTAATGAATGCTTTTGATGTACATGCAAATGATTAAAATAGGATAATTTAGGTGAAAATATGGATTTTAATTTGAACGAAGATAAAGAAGTGGTTGTATTACTTGGTGCAGGAAGTATGGGGACTGCTATTGTTAAAAGAATAAGCACAAACAGAATCATATTTTTGGGAGACATCAATGAAGATAATCTCAAAAAAAGAGAAAATGAACTTAAATATAATGGATTTGCTGTAGAAACACAAATTGTAGATGCAATGGATGCAAAATCTGTTGAATCATTTGCAAAAAAAGCCGGTGAACTTGGAAATATTAAATATTTCATCGATACGGCGGGTGCATCACCAAACCAGGCAAGTCCTGAGCATATTATAAACTTGGATCTTGTTGCAACATCTCTTGCAATTGATATTTTTGGTAAATACATGGATAAAGGTGGTGCAGGACTCATCATATCCAGCCAAACTGGTTATATGATGAATTTACCTCCAGAAGTTGAACAGCAAATTGCATTGACACCGACTGATAAGTTAAAGGATATTGATTTTATTAAAAATGATGCAATGGTTAATTCCGGTGTGGCGTATGTGGTTGCAAAAAGGGCAAACCACTTAAAGGTTAGAACCGCAGCTGCTACAAGCTGGGCAGATAGGGGTGCAAGAATAAACTCAATTTCTCCAGGTATTATTGTAACTCCACTTGCATATGATGAATTTGAATCAGCTGGCGATGCATATCAGGAAATGATCAATTCATCACCTGCAAAAAGGGTTGGCACTTCAGAAGAGATTGCAAGAGCTGCTGAATTCCTGTTAAGTGATGATTCATCATTTATTACGGGAATTGATTTGTTGATTGATGGTGGAGTAATTGCATCAATAGCCAGCGAAAGATATTCACTAGAATTGCAATGATGGAAAATATTTTTTAAATATTTAAATAAATGGATTGAAAATGAAATGTATGAAGTCTAAAACAAAGAAACATTAAATTAAAAATATTCATAATATGATTTAATTAAGTGATTTTAAGGTCAAAGTAATAATTTTCCAAATCAATAATGTTTAAAATGATAGGGGGTTATTTTTTTAAATTCTGGTCTTATATTAGCATTTTTTATATTTATGGGATTTCCAGCAATGTTTTTCCTTTTGAACCTCCGATAGCCATTTTTTTAGAGCTTCATTTTCATCTTTTAATTCATAAATTTCATCAATGAGGAGGTGGATGTTCTTTTCGGTAAATATGAATTAATTGATGTATTAGAAAACAATGGAGGAATGAACTTGCCTAAAGTTAATCTAGAAATGTATTAAAAAAGTTAATGTCAAAATCCATTAATAGAAAAAAATTTAAAATAATCTTTCAGGATTTTCCAAATATCTTTCTAAAATCTCATAAAACAATTTGAAATGCCATCCGAAAACAAAAACATGGCTGGCAGTTAAAGATATTGGAATTTTTCCATCAACCAATTTTCCCCAGCTAATTACAGGCATTATCTGATTTGAACTTGCAATAATATTTGTCATGGAATCAAAATTAAGCCAAGGAATACATGACAAATTGGCAATAGGCTTCTCATCCCTTTTTATTGGCTCGGCCAAATACTGATTATCATCAATATTTTCCTTTTTATCCTCAACATATTCACTCCATTTAAAAATGTTTTCAAATTCTCTTGCAGGAAGTATTTCGATTTCGCGAATAGTATGGTCTTCTTGCATTATTGGAGATACGGCATGGATTTTTTCATATTCTACAACTTTACCGTTAACTATTCTCCATTTGAATTCGGGAATTTCATTTATAGTTTCCAGAATGCATGCACTTGTCAAGTTGAAAAAAGGAATGTTTTCTTTTTTAGCCAAATCATATGTTTTTTGTGCATTCACCCTTACTGTCATTGAATAACGAGATGTTAAAAAATCACTAAAGGGTAATTCATTAACATCAATGTCTAATATTTTATATTGATTCATTTTCATTCCTCTTGATTAAATTTTTAAGGTAATTGTTTGCATAGAAATAGCTATCATACATCCAATTACATATTTTCATTATTACTTCGACATACACTATTAATTTTCCATATTAAAAATCCACAGTCTGAGAAAATAATTCCATATTATCTCACGGATTTGAAAATATCTCTGAGTATTAACAAATCTGCTAAATTCCTTTGTAGGGGGGACTAGGATAATAATGAATGTTAATTAGATATATGAAATCATGAGAAGTTATATCATTCAAATATTTATCGTATTCGATATTCAATATATAGAATTACTGGTGTGAACTCCTCATTACTTCTAGTATAATATTTTGACAAAAAAAGATTATATATTTTTCACCACCTGCACTACACTAAATACACTTTAGTCTTAGAGAAGTGTGAGTCTTGTGGAAATTCTGGTGAATTTGTTTATCTGTGTGAATTGTTGCTTAAACTAATTTTAATGAGCATGTTTGATGGGTTTGTCTTCAAAAAGATATTGGGTAAAACACAATGATATTTCATATATGCATCTTTTTAGTGATGGAAATCCATCATATTGGACAATAGCAAGATTTAATGTTGATTATCCTGATTTAATAAAAAATGAGCTTTAAATCTAATTTTTAAAGACAATCAGTTTTGAGAATATGTAGTTTAAAACTATCACGATGATTTGAACAACGATTTTTGATATTGAGCTGTCAAACGCAATAAGGTCGATGAATGCATACATCAAAAACATATCTACAACTCCAGAAAATATCCTACCTCCGAAAAAAAGAGACATTTCCTTTAGAATATTCGGACTTTTACTTTCAAACACCCATGTTCGATTGGTCACATATGCAAACAGAACTGAGAGAAACCATGCTATGGCGTTTGAAACCAGATAATTGATACCCAACAGATTCGCAAAGAAAAAATAGCTTATGAGATTAACAAAAAATGTAAATGCTCCAAAAACTACATACAATACTAGCTCTCTATCTATCTTTATCCAATCGCTTATCATCAATGTTTGTCTCCTTAATAATGAAAATCGGACGATTTTTTGTTTCACTGTATGTGTTTCCTAAGTACTTACCTAATATTCCGATTAAAATCATTTGCATGCCTCCTAAAAACAATATTGTACACATTGTTGTTGCAAAACCCTGAACCGGATCGGAAAATATGATATATTTCACTATAATAAACATAAGGTAAATGAATGCAAGCGTTGAAATTATGAATCCTAGAAATATTGAAGCTGAGAGGGGGAGTGTCGAAAATGCAATAATGGCTTTAACGGAATACCCAAAGAGATCCCAAACTGACCATGTACTCTCTCCTGCAACCCTTTGAATGTTTTCATATTCAATCCATTTTGTTTCAAATCCAACCCATTGGAAAATTCCCTTTGAAAATCTGTTGTATTCGTTCAACTGTAATATCGCATCAGTAACCTGGCGTGTCATCACACGATAATCTGTTGCTCCGGCCACCAGTTTCACGTTGGAAATGGAATTGAACAATCTATAGAATAATTTGGATCCCAACGAATTGATTATAGGTTCGCCTTTTTTTGAAACTCTTTTTGCTGCTGCAACGTCATAACCTTCATGAATAGCTTCAATCATTTCCGATAGAAGGCTTGGGGGGTGCTGAAGGTCAGCATCCATAAGACCTACCAGATCGCCTGTGGCATTAATCAGACCTGCATAAATTGCTGGTTCTTTTCCGAAGTTTCTTGAAAATGAGATATATTTGACATTTGGATTTGAATCCGCCAGATCCATAATTTTTTCCTGAGTATTATCTCGGGAACCATCGTTGATAAATATGACTTCATAATTAAAGCCAACTAAAGTCTTTTGAATTTCATCCAAAAACATTTCGACATTTTTCTCTTCATTATAACATGGTACAATAATACTCAGCAAATCCATATTAAGATTTTTATCATTTTCAGTATAAATAATTTTTAATAATAATCGAATTTTGATGTAAACCAGTTTCAGACAAAAAAATATAATTTTGGATTAAAAACTTTTTTTATTATATATTTAAATACTTTGAAGTTAATAAGTTATTTTAACTTAAATTTTTTGCACTGATTTAAAATTATAGATTTGGCTTAAAAGGGAAATGATGATACTGTTAAGTTTTGATATTGAGGAGTTCGATGTGCCCAGGGAGAATGGGGTCGACTATTCGCTTGAGGAAGGCATGAACGTGTCTGTTGAAGGTACAAACATCATTTTAGATATCCTTAAAAGAAATGATGTTAGAGCCACATTATTTTGCACAGCAAATTTTGCCATAAATGCTCCAAAAACAATGAAAAGAATACTAAATGAGGGTCATGAAGTTGCATCTCATGGGGTTGACCACTTTGAGCCTAAAGAAACTGATTTTGCAAAATCAAAGGAAATTTTAGAAAAAATAACCAACACAAAAATAATGGGCTACCGTCAGCCGAGGATGTTTCCGGTTAAGGACTGTGAAATCAGGAGAGTGGGATATGCATACAATTCCTCTCTCAACCCGGCATTTATTCCTGGAAGATATATGAACCTGAATACTCCTAGAACATATTTCGAAAAAGATGGTGTAGTTCAAATTCCGGCTTCAGTAACTCCAACAATGAGATTTCCTCTGTTTTGGCTGTCACTGCACAATCTCCCTGAAAATATCTACCATAGGATGGTTCGCCGCACCCTAAAAAAGGACAATTACTTCACAACATACTTCCACCCATGGGAGTTCTATGAGTTAAATAATCATCCCGAATTTAAGATACCATTCATAATAAAAAGAAACAGTGGCCAGAAGATGGCTCAAAGACTGGACCATTTAATCAAGATGCTTAAAGACAGAAACCATACATTCATAACATATGCCGAATTTGTAAACTCCATTCGTTAAAGTCAATTAAGATAAATGATGTTTCTTGTTCAAAACAGTATACATTAATTTAAAAAAACAATAGTTAATCTTTAGAAAGTATTTTGTATTTTTAATTCATTGAATTATTAATTTGAAAAATAATTAAATTCCATAAGCATTATTTTTAAAAAATAACAATTAATTTTTAGAAAACATTTAACATATTCATTAACAAATATAGTATCATGGGAGTAAATATGGAATTTAACAGAAAAAATAAAGATATTATTGGAAAGTTTTTTTTCGCATTAAGTGTTATAATACTTATTTACATGCTTGTAACACCACTTAACCATCTTATTCTGCATGTGGACGAGTATTTTACACTGACACTTATCAATTTCAATGTAAACGAAATGGTACGTCTCACTGCAGCAGATGTGCATCCGCCATTATATTATCTGATACTTAAGTTCGCCATGACTGTTTTTGGCTTTTTCGGAATCTCTTTCCATAACCTCTATGCAGTAAGGTTGGTTTCTATAATTCCATATGCAATTATCATGATTATTTCATATTTTAAAATCAGAAAAGATTACGGGTGGCTGACCGCCGGACTCTTTATGCTTTCACTTGGTGTCATGAGTCAGTTTTTCTTTTATTTCCTTATAGCAAGAATGTATAGTTGGGCAATCCTGTTCATGCTTGTAGCTTTCATATATACAAAGGAAATTTACACAAAAGGAGACTTGAAATACTGGGCGATTGTTACCATTGCATCTGTACTATCTGCATATACACATTATTTTGCAGGGATTTCTGCAGTGTGTCTGTTTCTGATTTTAATTTATTATGTTATTTTTAAAAACAGGAGCCAGATTAAGAATCTATGCATTTCTATTGTAGCGGGAGTTATTTTATATTCCTATTGGCTTTCGACTCTTTTTGCTCAATTAGGTACTATTCACCATGGATTTTGGGTTCCGCGAATTACTGTTAAATCACTTATTGAGGACTTTGGATACTATGCATACTGCAATGACCTCTTCTTTGCAGTTATTGCAATTCTAATACTTATTGCTATCATATACATGTATATAAAGCAACTTAATGAAAAATACAGTGTGGACAACTTTTATCTTCTAACAGGTCTGGGTGTTTATGTCGGAACAATCATATTTGCTCTTATTGTGTCTCTTTCATTCAAGCCTGTACTGCTTGCCAGATATTTAATTCCTGCCTCAGCGGTTTTATGGCTTTCACTCTCAATTCTAATCAACAAGATTGAAGACAAAAAGACAATGATGTATTCATTTGCCCTTGTATGTCTGCTTCTGATTGTGGGAACAGGATACATGATAAATTCCAACTTCACGATGTATAATGAGGGAATGGCTAAAGAAAACCTCTTCAATGAAATCATGCAGGATGAAAATGCATCACTTATTCTGGCTAGGCCGAATGGAATAATATATTTCCTGGACTATTCTGATAGGGTGGATACATATTGTATCAGATATACCTATGTCTTTGATAAAACGATGAACAAACTGCATCAGACATTCAATTTTAAAGACACGTCGGAAAAAAATATCTCGGGTCTTGTTATAAACAATACTGACAGACATTTCTACCTAGTTAATATAATGACTTGGGGAGATCTGAATTTAAGTTCACAAATCAACAAAACCACATTACTGTCTGATCAGGGTATTGAGATATCTCGGCTGACAGCCAAAGAACCCGAAATCAATGAAACAGTAAAATAATGTAATGTGGGGGACCTGATTTTGTTAGCGAAAAATGGCTAAAAGAAGTTTCAGATGACTACTATCTAAATCTTTAAATCATTTATATATCATTTTGTCCAGCAATAGGCAAGCGCATCTAATATTATTAAATAAGGTAATTAAAATGGAAAATCAATTTTTTTAGGATGAGAGTGTTACTATGAAATATATTCAATTAGGAAATACAAATTTAAAAGTAAGCAGGGTATGTATGGGCTGTATGGGATTTGGAGACCCTAAAAATGGGATGCATACATGGACATTACCCGAAGCAGAATCAATGGAAATCATTAAAAACGGATTGGATAATGGAATAAATTTTTATGATACTGCAATCGGTTATCAGAATGGAACTTCTGAACAATATCTTGGAAAAACAATAAATGAATATGCTTCAAGGGATGATGTTATTGTTGCAACTAAGTTTTTGCCTCGTTCAGAAGAGGAGATTAGAAATAATATATCAGGCCAGCAACATATTCGTAATTTTGTTGAAAAAAGTCTTGAAAACTTGAATTTGGATTATATTGATTTGTATATCTACCATATGTGGGATTATAATACTCCATTATATGATATTCTGGAAGGTTTAAATGAAGTCATTGAAGAAGGCAGAGTAAAATATATTGGAATATCAAACTGTTTTGCATGGCAGCTTGCAAAAGCAAATGCATTAGCTGAAAGTGAAGGTTTTGCCAAATTTGTATCAATTCAAGGCCATTACAATTTGATTTTCAGAGAAGAAGAACGCGAAATGATTCCATTGTGTAATGCAGACAATATTGCAACAACTCCTTACAGTGCTCTTGCATCAGGTAGATTGTCAAGACTTCCAGGAAATGATTCTAAAAGATTAAAAGAAGATTTCTACGCTAAATTAAAATACCAATCAACTGAAGTTCAGGATGAGGAAATTATTAAAAGAGTAAATGAACTGGCGGAAAATTATGGTGTTTCAATGACTGAAGTGTCACTTGCATGGTTGCTCACAAAGGTCACTTCTCCGATTGTTGGCTCTACTAAAATCCGTCATGTTGAAGGAGCTGTCGGGGCTGTTGATTTAAAATTATCTTTAGATGACATTAACTATTTGGAAGAGCATTATGTTGCCCATGATCTGGTTGGGGTAATGGCCGACAATAAAGTTTCAGCTTCTGATAATGAAAAAGTGTGGGCAAAACATACTAAAAATAAGATTTAGGGTGATTTATTCTAATAAATGCTATATAAACTTATTTTACCACATATTTCTTCTTTACAATACTTTTCATTATTTTTCTAAATTTTAAAGGACGTATGATTCAATAGAACTGGGATTAGCTATGGTGGTGTTTTTTAGTTACTTTTACATTGGAGCTATTAATTTTCGTTGAATCACTCTTTGATTATTTGATGTGGGTAAGTGGGTTTCTTCATTTTATCACTTTCCAGGGATTAATTTGAATTTTCAATCTTGTCTTTATCATTGATAAAGATGATTGTCAAAATAAGCATGATAACATGTAAAATAAGTAGAATCAGTGAAGTTTGATTGAATGCTACAACTGAAGCGGAATTGTGGCCTGTGGAACCTCCTGCCAAAATGGCTACTATAACAACTACCATTGATGAGCCGATTGCAGCAGAAATCTGTCTTAATGTATTGTTGACTGCGGTTCCGTCCTCAACTTTATCTGATACCATGGTTAAAGTCCATGTTGTGGCAGGCATCAGGGCTAAACCTACACCAATATAACGTATTGATTGGGTTATTGTCAAGAATTCGAAGGAGGAATCCTGAGTATAAAACATCATGGTTGCAAATCCTATTATGGAAAAGATACAGCCCATAATGAGGACTTTTTTGATTCCTATTCTGTTTGTAAGTAATGGACCTACGATATTAAAGATAATTATTAATAATCCACCAGGAAGAAGTACAGAAGCGGAAAATATTGCGGAATTGTAAGCTATACCTTGCATGAATATCGGAAGAAGCCCGGTACATCCATTCAAACAGGAAAATAGGATGCAGATAAATGTTGTACCCACCAAGAAATATTTGTTTTTCAGTATGGATAGGTTAATTAAAGGCTTTTCCAATTTTGATTGACGTTTTACAAATAAGATTAAAGTTATAATTCCAATGATTATCGGTAAAATTACAAGATAATGTGTAAATCCATAATCTGCAACATTTGTAAAACCGAGCATTAATCCTGCACATCCAATTATTGACAATACAACAGACAGATAGTCAAGAGGATAATCCTCAGTAGGAGTATAGTCTTTTACAAATATTATACCTAAAACTAAAAGAATTATTGTAGCTATTGTGAAAAATGAGAACAATTCTCTCCAGCCATATAATGCTATAACGTATCCTCCTAAAAAAGAACCGATTACCGGTGCTATTGCTATTACCAAACCGTATAGTCCCATATATGTCTGCCATTTTTCTTCAGGGATAGTTCTCAAAAGTAAAATCTGAACATAGGGCATTATAATACCGTTTCCGATAGCCTGAAGAACCCTACCAATAATCAAAACAATTAGAGAATTTGAAAAATAACATATTATTGATCCTAAAAGAAATATAATTAATGAAAAGAAAAATATTGCTTTTGCACTGAATCTGCGAGATATAAAAGCACTTAATGGAATCATGACTCCCACTACAAGTAGAAATGCTGAATAGGACCACTGTGCTTGTGTTGATGAGACAGAGAAGTCACTCATCAAATAAACGAAACCTGTTGTAATAATGGATTGGGCTATGCATACCAAGCTTGAAGCTAAAATAAACAAGACCAATATCTGCATCTTATTGTTTAATTTAATATTCATTTTTTCACAATATTGTCTATAATTAGTTTTATATTTTTTTATAATTTAACATCTCTGATGTATCTTGCAGGAACTCCTCCAACGACTGTGTTTTTGGCAACATCTTTTGTGACTACCGCTCCTGCAGCAATAATCGCCCCGTCACCAATAGTTACGCCTGGAAGTATTGTAACGCTGGAACCAATCCAAACATCATTGCCGATGACGATGGGAGATGGAATTATATTACCTCTCTTTTGAGGATTTTCATTATGATTTAAAGTAGCCAGGACAACATTATGGCCAATTAAAACATTATCTCCAATGTAAATTCCGCCTTCATCCTGAAATCTGCAGCCGGAATTGATGAAAACATTTTTTCCAATGTGAATGTTTTTTCCAAAATCCGTTGTGAATGGTGGAAAAACCCTGAAATCATCACTGATTTCCTTATCTATTAGTTTGGAAAAGAGTTGTCTAATCTCATCAAGATTATGATATTCATAATTTATTTCACAGGTGATTTTTTGCGCTTCCTGGGAGTAATAGTTGCATGCTTCCGCAGCATCATAATCCATTTCCAATTCAGACCCTTCATTAAAAATTCTTAAAAGCTCATCTAATTCTAACATAGATAACTGTATATTAAAATAAGTATATTAATTGTTTTGTCGACATTAGTAAAAATTCAAAAGGATTATCCTGATGATTTTAAGTTCATGTTCTCTTCATATTTATTTTGAACTTATGATAAATGTTTATTTATTTAATAAAACAAAAATTATTCTTAAAACTTTTATCGGGTGAGGTGTTATTGATATTAATGTTAAAATCAAATTCAATTCAACTATACTATAATCTTTGAATCTAGTTAAGTAATTTAAAAGAAAAAAAGTTAGTCGTGATGAAGTTCACAACTTTGTCTTGTTATTGCATGCTTGTGAGCATGAATATGTATTAGTTTTATATTTTTTTTATAATTTAACATCTCTGATGTATCTTGCAGGAACTCCTCCAACGACTGTGTTTTTGGCAACATCTTTTGTGACTACCGCTCCTGCAGCAATAATCGCCCCGTCACCAATAGTTACGCCCGGAACTATTGTAACGCTGGAACCAACCCAAACATCATTGCCGATGACGATGGGAGATGGAATTATATTACCTCTCTTTTGAGGATTTTCATTATGATTTAAAGTAGCCAGGACAACATTATGGCCAATTAAAACATTATCTCCAATGTAAATT
>Ga0256407_10009077_pt1 | contig 14339 bp, 18 predicted proteins | sample RumenRJG_04DNA_FD_193489 | JGI IMG/M metagenome (GOLD analysis project Ga0256407, IMG submission 193489) | Bovine rumen microbial communities from Lethbridge, Alberta, Canada - RJG_04 | ecosystem: Host-associated > Mammals > Digestive system > Stomach > Rumen | place: Canada: Alberta... | reverse complement strand
CCCTGTCACGTCTTACAGCCGGATTTCCTTACTCCCTCTCGGAGTTAATGGCGGATGCTCAAACCCGCCTTATTTCCTGACCCCAAAATCATTATTCAGTTTTTTCTATTTGGCTGTGAATAGTAACGTTCATATTTACTATATTTGACCATATTTGACCATATTTACTGGGATTGAATCACTTCCATTACTTTTGGGGTAAAAAAATGGAGCTGATTGCCAGCTCCTATAATGATTGCAACTGGCTAACTCTTTCGAGTCCCTATAGCTTTGTGCCGCCAGATTGCTCCGGGTTTACCTTTAAATTTATTTTTTTCACAAATGATATTTATTGATAAGAGTGTTATAAAGGCGATCCATGGTAATGGTCACCACAGACCGCCTCCGCCGAGTACTATCTATTTTCAACTGGACTGATTACCGGCTTACCTTCCCTGTCCAGTAAAGGGGTAAGTCCTCCGGAATATCCGCTGACATGATACAAGTAGTTTACGCCTGTATCCTTATCAACCCAGATTTCAGTAACATTAACTGCTCCTTGAGTGTAAACTTTTTCAAATCTTGTATTCTTTGCCATAACTTTGTCCTCTTTCTCAACCGTGCTCTTTATAAATATCTGGTTGATGATATCATTATATTTGAGACGATAATGCGAATATACATCAAAGTACGTGCCTGGAAAGATCGTATTCCACCATTTTAGCGAATTATGTTGGCCATACAGATGCCAAGCAACGAAAGGACTACAATCATGAGCGAAAACAATACAGAAAACAACAAAAATAATAAGAGCAGCATTTCTGCAGGAGCAACTGCACTGATATCAGTACTTGCTGTACCAGTTACATTGCTTGCAGGGCTACTCTTATCTAATCGTAAGAAGAAATAACTCTAATTCCTTTTATGACCTCTATCTTGCATGAAGCCAAATAAGTTATTATCTTACCATTTTCTTAGGAACAAACTCTATCTTTAGAGTGCTATCCATAGCTTCAGCAAGACGTTTAAGGAGTGCTATGCTAGGATTTCTTGTACCTCTCTCCAGTCTGCTTATATCCGCCTGACTTACTTATGCCACTCTTCTCTGACAGCTCCAGCTGAGTCATTCCCGCATGGATTCTTGCATCAAGTATCGCTCTTGTAATATCCATTTCTGGCTGAAGTGCCTCATATTCTTTTTTAAACTCAGGATCCTGCATAAGTTCATTTGTTAATTCCTGAAGATCACTCATATGTTCTGCGTTCACCATGTAAGAATCGTGCTCCATTATCCCCGCCATCCTCTATATTCTTTTAATGTACCTTTTACCATCATCAACATCTTTTCTGCCAATTTGCCGTTCTCTTTAACCTGAGGGATTAGCGGCTTGTCCAATTCATAATGAAGATATAGGATCTCAGTGATCCCCATCAATAATTCATCACCGCTTCTGCCAGGCATTTGAGGGAGCACTTTTCTTATTTGCTCTGATATTTCCATTACAATGTCCTGCCATACAGAAAACCACTGCTCACTCTCGAGAAGATTAAACTCCCCCATCCACTCTCTGGGAGTATGAATTTCATCCATTCCTCCACAAGTTGTAGGCTGCAGGATATAAAAAATCTTAGCTTTTTTTGCTTCGCGTGAAGCACCTCTCCCGAGAGGATACAAAGCACAAACTGTTGGTTTATTGCTATGGATCTTACATTGATTATCATCCATTAAAAAAGGACATTTACCATTATCTTCCCGCATTTTTAACGAAACCAATGGCATTTTGCTTGTATTTCCCAAATAGAGATTTCCATACTCCTGAAGCACTTCCGGCAACGGTTTATTCAACGCCTTTGCCATACGGCAAAGGTCAAACGGCGAGAGCAAAATATCAACACGATTCTTACAACATTCTCCACATTGATCACAATGGAAATGAAATTCCTGATCTATGCCAATAGGATGCTTCATTAGCTCCTCAATCATTTTCTGTCTATCATTCATGAATAATCCCTCTTTCTTTATTGTTACCATCAATGATAGGTAATAATTGAATTGCTGTCATTCGACTCGTGGTTGATAATCGTTACCTACTCCTCATTTTCCTTGCCACAAGTTTTTCTCTTGTTATTGTCAAAAATGATAGTCAAAAGCAGCAACTATATAATAAACATCTCCATCCTTGCAACGACGCATTAACTGCTCAGGGCTCTCAAAATCTCCATAATCACTGTAGAATTGCAAAGCACATGTATCATCCATTACACACTGCAGCTTATATAGCAAATAACTGATATCTCCGTCTTCACTATCCAAAAGTTTTTCCAATGTAAGAGCATTGCTGAATTCTTTTAAAGCCTTGCGATATCTTTTATAAACGCCTTTCATGAATTTATCACGATTTTTAATGGTCATCTTGTACTGCACAAAGTTGTCTTCAGGATAATCCTCATACTCCGTTTTCATGATCTCTGTCTGAAAAAATTCGGAGTAATATCCAGAAAAATAGTCCCTTGCTTCATACTCAAGATTCGTTACACCACAATAATCATATCCCCGGCGCTCTAACTGACTCACTGAAAAATAGTCATCGTCAATGACATCGTTTTCCGAAATCGGATTATCATTCAAAACAAAAATTGTAGAATGCATTATTTGTTCCCCTTATCTCTGATTCGCAATTCTAGCCAGTTCTCGCTTAAATGCATCGTAATTCCGACTGTCCTTAGGACTGCAATAAACAGCAAATTCTATATTTTTGAACATATACAGATAGTCATTAATCACATTTGCTGCAGCTCTGGCAACAATCTCCGGTTTATTCTGAAATGCTCCACATCCAAATGCCCCCAATATAACTACTTCATCAGCATTAGCCACGGCAACATCCAATATTCTCCTTAGCCTCTTTTCATGAAGCTCAAGTAGATCTTTATCTGATATTTTCACTTTTTTCGTTCCATCGCTCTTATTATATGGATTGCTGGGGTTGTCCCTAAGATTAGGAGCAGCACATGTAATAACGTCAACCTCATACCACTGAGTTTCTGGCATGGCAACAGGAGCTGCTGTGTCTGTTTTAAACACTACAACTCCCGGAGTATATATAATGTCATCATTGTGAATTGGATCAGCTGCATTCCTGTGAGGAGCATAAAATCCATTCCACATCTCCTTGGTATTAAGCATGCTGTACAAAGTCGAGCATCTGCACAGACATTCTTCCTGGGCTGTAGATCCCCTAACTACTCCACCGCCCGGATTTGTTGCTGAAGCAAAATTATGAACAGCAACTCTCATCCCTTTGTATGCACTGGCAGCTTCTAATGCTCTTTTCTTCGAGACTATAATATTAGCCGCCTCATCATATTTATCATTGTCATATGCAGATGTTGAATCGCCCTCCAGAATAAGCTTCTGATTCTCAGATGCCAGTTTTATAGACTCCCTTAATCGACCGTTCTCTTTGCACATTTTTTCCGTATCCTGGAATATTGCTACATTTTCATCTCGTCCCATTTCTTCGCCTTCCTATCCCGTCCACTCATATCAAGAAGACAGTTTCTTCAAAAGAGCTTCATTTTCACAATCATATTTTTCAATTTCTTCACGAATCTTTTGCTTAAAATATTTGAAGAATAATTCTATATTCTCCCGTTCAGAACCTGTGTAGTTATTCGTCTGATGATGGTACTTATCCAAACTGTAGATATAGAGAATAGACTTTGAGATTCTCGGGTCAGCATTACAGGCAACTCCCACAGCAAAGAAATATATCATATCAAATGTCTGTTTTCTTGCAGATGCTATCATACATATACGCGGACTCTCCATCTGCAGAATTCTGAACGCATCTTCTTCGAACTTCTTGTTCTCAATATCAGTTTGTGAAAGAGGTCCGTATTTACTCATATCAACCTCTTTCTCATCATGGTCCATAAAGTTACCAAGAAATAGTTTCTGCCCGCAAGAACAGCTGACTGTTATTGCCATGCCAAGAGATGTTGGTGAAAAAGAATAGGAAAACCTGTCTCCAGCCAGTCCCTCAAGACAGCCATCATGAAGCTTTTGGAATTCATTGAGTTTTTTCGCATCTCTGCCTATTATTTTAAATGTGATGTCCTCAGTTTGCATCTATATTCTCCTGTTTCCATCCTTCTAGTGCCTCATCTTCTCTCATAAAACTAAATCAGCATAATCTCTGGTGTCGTACCATTCTGATTTGTACCAGTCCTCACAGAACTTCATTGCATAATCAACGCCACATTGTTCGCCAGGAACGTCATAGATACTTCCTCCTGGTCCGAGGAATGCACCCCAGTATTCATCAGCTTTCTTACTGTCCCTACTAAGCTCTTTGGCTCTTAGCTCACAAATCCTATACACCGCAAGCGCTCCAGATTCACTATAGTTAAATACATAGATACGTTCATCAGGACTATATAAATCCCCAACATCCTGCAAGTATGTGAACATTTTCTTAGCTGAATCAAATGTAATAGGGCGATATTTAATACTATTTCTATTATTGTTTTCGATTCCCGAATTCATAAGCTACACTCTTTTAACTGCTATTCATAAATCCCACGCATCTTCTGTCAGCAAGCTTTCAGGTTCTCCCTTAATTCTTTGCAATGTCTTCCGTTCCGACTCATTTAATTCTGATGTAGTAAAACAATTCGATTCATCTTTTGCAATAAACTTTGCCCATAGAGTATCCATGTCAGAGCAATTACCACATGTTCTTGGACTAAGCACTCCAAACGTCCCAATGTGAGGAGGATAATCCCATCCACTCATATATGCCTGCTCAGCAGTTATATATTCTTTTTTTCCACAGACCTCACAATAATGCCAAAAAGGTCTTTTTTTCATAGACTCTATGAGTTTTTCCTTTTCTTCTCTCCTAGCATCTTCAGCCTTAATCATCTCTGCTTCTTTCTGTAGCTCTTTTCTTGCTATATCAACTATTTCAGGCTTAGGATCATCCATTCTTAGGACAGGTTTGCCATTTTTTACAGCAAAGATATTGTCAAAGCCTTCACTTGGGTTTGGAAACTCTATTTCTGTTTCAATAGCTTTATAATATTCAAACCGATCATCTAATCCACGCTTTTGGATATTCATCTTCCACCGATCATCATCAGGGCACATTACATGGACATCTATAGTCACATCACCGCACTTCCTGATTTCATCAATATATGCAATACGTCGCTTGGCCTTATAGAAGGTCTGCTCTACAACAACTTTCTTGCCTGCCTTAACGTCTTTCAAAATATCTTCGAGAAGCATACTATTAGCCTTCATAACACATTTTTTCTGCACAGAAATTGGAATCGCGTCTTCATACCCTGCCTCATCATATGCTCTTTGTTGATAATCATATGCATTTAAAATGTCTACGTCTTCCTGCGAAAACATTTCATTTATATAAAATGATTTTCCAGAAGCAGTTGCTCCGATCACAAAAGTTATAGAACTCATTAAGTCCCTCCCTATAACGTCCATAATAATTTCTCAGCTTTCAATTACTTATCTCAGGATACTCCACAATCAGCTTTTCAACATTCGCCGGCACAAGCACCCCCATAATATCAGTGATGTCCTTTTCGTTCCCAATTGCCTTGAATCCAGCCCATGCGTATGGAGAATCCTTTATGGTCATGGCTACTGCTTTCCTGTCGTGGTCGTATTCTTCATAAAGATGCCTGGAATAGAGCATCATGTCTTCTGCTTTATGCTTCATCTCAGCAAACTGCCAATCATAGTACTTAATGATATGGGCATTAGCCGGAAAATCTTTTGCCAGCTTTGAAAGATCCTCACCATTACAGAAAAACTCAGCCATTCTCTTTACGGTGAACACTTTATTCGTAGATAATCTGTGCATAGCCACGTATGCCGGAGACTTTATCTTGACCCTGTTATGTTTCTCATCAACCACGACAAAGCCCTCATCCTCTATCTCGCCACCCTTATTTAGCGCAAGAGCAGCAACAAGACACTCATTCAAAGATATTAGTGCAAAGCTCCTGGGTCTCCTAAATTGCAGAAGCTCTGTATCCAACTCTTCACCTGTAAGATTATTTCTTGCGGTCAAGAAGAACAAAGCAGTCATTTCATATCTGACAACAATCTGACTAAGTGGAGAAACAAGCTCAAAAATGTAGGTATAGTCTTTATTCAGTTCCTCAAAAGGAATCTCATTTACATTTTCAGCACGGGCAATTATGTCCGCATAAGTCAGTTCGTTATACCCTGGAATAGCTGCATCCTTAGCATCACAGGTAGAACTTGTCGCAAATCTCCAAGCATCTTTGTACCAGAAAAGCTTTATCATAAAGCCATCTATCTTTTCCAGCACCCTGGCGCTATTCCAGTCAATATCTGCAGCATACTGTTCCTGTACATTAAAAAACTTATCAAACGGCCAGCAGACCACTACGCGCTGAACCACGTCAATTATAATTCCTCTTGCTTCGCATACCAGCGGATCTGAGAAATCAGCTTCAGTTGCATATTTGAAGCACACCAGATCTCCGTTATGGTTTGTGCGTATAAATTTTTCATTCAGCTTCTCTTCCCAGGTATCCGGGTTATTCTTTATGAATTCTAATATTCTTGGCTTCATGTCTGTGTCTCTTTGCTAATCCACTTCTTTTCCTTCTTCTCTACGGCATGGTCAATTGTGATCCTGTGAATACTGTCTATATCAGACAGAATCCCATCCTTTATCAGTTTTCCCAGATTAACCGGTGTATATCCGCAGACATTGGCTGCAAGATTCAGATGCTTACACCCTTCTTTATACATTTCCATATTGCTATGATCGTGGCCATGAATGTTAAGACACCACGGCAGACCATATACCGGTTCATGCGACAAAAGAATCTTATCAGCTATAAAAAGAGGTCCGGCATATATCTCGTCAAATAGCCCTGTATACTCGCCTCTTCTATCATGATTGCCAAGAAGCAGAATCTTTTTTCTGACCTTAAGCTGTTTTACATACTCAGGCTTTCCTACATCACCAAGGCATACAAAGGTATCATTTTTCATGATCACAGAATTCAGTATTCTGACCTGTTCCGCAGGATCTATCCAATTCGGATCCATTAGCTTACAGTCATCATCATCAAAATGTGTATCAGACAGGATATATACCGATCCGTTTTCTGACCAGTGTCTAAATGGCTCATACAATGTAGATATCATGTTCCCTCCATCTATGATTACTCATCATTCTTCATAAGATACTTGTTGTTTATTACCTTCATCGACAACGGTCCGCTAAGTGTATATGAATGAACCGGCTCTATGGGACGGATCACAATTCCTTCTCTGGTCGTGCCGTTGTATCCGATTCCTTCAGCCCTGGCTAAAAGAGCTGCTTCATCTGGATACTTTGCAAGAAGGTCATCACCTTCCTCTTCCACCGGGACCATCTGGCAGTGAACGTATTCACAGATTTCCCTTAGCGTTGTAAGATCAGTTCTCTTATCATCCGTTTTAGCTGTAAATACAAACCACTCCGGCCTCTTTAGCTTAAGCCTGTTCTTCTGAATTCCTTCACCGCACCATTCTCCCTGAAGTACAAGAGTGCTAAGTCCATGCTCATCTGCATACTCTTTCATCTTCTCAGGTATTCCTGCGGCCTTTACATGCTCAACAAATGCAGACTTTCCATCATCCTTATAAGTGAAGTTATGTCCGGTAAAAGAAATCTCCCCATCCCTTACACCTATTGAATGGCTTGATCCATCCATCTTTGTAGTTATGTAATAGGGTAGTCCCCTGAACTCATCTAGGAGCTCTGGTGCAGACTGTATTCTGGCCTCATCCGTCTTAGGGATATATCCCGGACGATCTCCAATCATAGTTCCTCCGGATCCTGCACGCTCAGGCATTTCCCATTCACGAACGCCAAGGATCTCTGTAACATCCATTCCTTCCTCCAGTGCCATTCCCTGAAGCTTTGACAGCTTATCTATTCCTAGACATAGCCCTTGGGATATCTCTCCTCTGAACTTCATGGTCTTAAGCCTGAATCCTTCTCCCATGAACTCATTGTTCTTATAGGAACTCTTTCTTAAAAACTCGAACTCCTCACATACAGGCAGAAAAGAGTCTATCTCGAAATAGACCACCATATCTCCTACATGAAATTCATCTTTTCCACCGACGCACTTCCATCCAAGTACCTGGACAAGTTCCAGTCTATCCGCATCCGGTATAGGCATGACTGCCTTGATTTTCTGTATTGATGCTAGTTTTCTCATCTTTTCTTTCCTTCCTTCTCAATAATACTTCGAATAAGCTCCCCATATTCATCTCCTATCGGAAGCTCGTAATCTACATGTATCCTTTTGCGCGTTGTCATTTTAGTCTCGCCTGACAAGGGATTAGTGCCCTCTTTCTCATACTCTTCCATCCACATACCGACTCCGCGTTTCTGCCATGAAGGCAGCTTATCGTAATTAATTCCTCTGCTGAAAAGGAGTTCATTTTTGTAACTCACACCTTTGCCATTCAGCTCTGATGTCGCCTTGTGAACTGACACCCCTTCTTTTCTAAGCATCCAGTAACAGTGTGAATTAAGAGCATTCCTGTTAGCATCTTCCTGTCTCCATCGGAAGTAATCTTCAACTCTTTCTGCATTTGGGAGAGGCACCATTCTGCAATCAAAAGTAGCTGCCATTCCAAGTTCCAGTGAAAACACTGCACTGGCTTCAGCAGCCAGGGTTGAATTGTATTTTCGCACTTTCCTTCCAAATGCATCCTCGCCAGCAGCAAACAGTAATGATATCTCATCGCTTTCTGTGTATGCATACACAACTCTGAATCCACAATCCATGAGCGCCTTTGTAGTTTTTACCATCATATCTCTAAATTTTTCATCAAACGGTGCTTCAAAGTTGCAAACTTCTTTTGTAAGCTTTGTAAAGCCCCGACCATCAAGCCTTGCAACCATATAAATGTCAGGAAGTAATACCTGATCTAACGACTGCTCATAAATTCGCATCTTTGCATCCATCTCATCAAAACGCATTTCTTTCTCCTCAAGTTTTATTCATTATTGAAACAGCATCTCTATCTATAGTTCATACCAATAAGTAGCTTCTCTCCATAAATGTTTATTGTTAAATTCACGATGCTGTCCTTCACTTAAACAGCCATCAGAATTAGAATCATCATTTTCAATATATTTCTTCATCGATTCTATATTCCAATCCCCATAACAATAAGCAGGCATTAACCTGTCAAAACATTCTTCACACAATCCATCTGAAGCAAGTTCTAGTTCTTCCTGCATGTAAGGATATTTATTCTCATACTCATATGGGAGATCATATATTGAATAAAGCTTCTCCCCTTTAGGAACGAGCTTAAGGCATTTCCCACATCTGCATCTCCTTATATAATCAAGAGCCTCATAACTATTCCCATCACACCAGTTCACGGCGTTTTCACAAGTTGCTATTATTTTCTTAGCTGGTTCTAACGCTATCTCATTACGGTCATATAAAGTGATGGTTCGTCTTACAACATCATTCATTCCTCTCCCAATATCGTGACAACTCATAGTAACTATCCTCCATTACTATTCTCTACTAACAATAGTATTCCTCCCCTGCACAGTTGTCAGTTAACTCGTGGTTGATAAAACGAAGTCGCGGGGGCAGGAGTCGAACCTGCTATCACTTGGGATATGAGCCCTGTATGGTCATTCCGTTCCACTCCCCCGCAAAGGCCGGATGAAGGATGTGCGCCCTCCTCTGATGATTACAGGTCACCTGCATCGCTATCTATGCTTATCCGGCGTGATGTTTCAGTGGACCGCACGGGAATCGAACCCGCCTTCTCTGGTATGCAAAACCAGCGTCACCCCATTGCGACTTCCGGCCCATGGCGCAGAAGACCGTGCCTGTGGCCTTCTGCTATATTTATTTGTTTGTCCAGAAGTAAGGAAGTGCCTGCCTTCTCCTTCTGAGAGTGGATAACCGGTTATGATCCGGCACCTTCGGTTTGGAAGACCGATATGCTGCCAATTGCACCACATCCACGTATTTTTGTATTAAAAAAGGATCCATCCAACACGGACAGATCCAAAAATCTACAGTTTATTCCGATGCCACTATTAACCTCTAACATCGGACTTTACAATCTGTCCTGATATATTTTTCTATTCCCCATGTTGGTTCTGATGATCCTGAAATGAGCGCACTAATAACAAACGTATCAACTGTAAAGCCATACGCCTTTGTCGCGGTTGTGCATGTCAAATTAGAAATCATCATCTGTTTCATTGAAAGTTTTTTACCTTGCCTTTCTATCTGTTTACTACATCTGTTTAACAAAAAAGGAAGCGACCGCATATTTACATTGATGTTTGCATCAAAATAAATAGGACAGGCACTTCCTATGTACCTACATTAGCACCTGTAATATGAAATGTAAAGCTCTTTTTTACAAAATCACGAAACATCAAATTTCTATCCGTTCTGAAACTTTGCCTTCATTTAGATTAGAAATTGCAGCATCCATCACATTTAACGTGTTACTAGATATAGAAAATTCGTCAGTACTATGTTCTTCAAAAAAACTCACAATCTGCTTAGCTGATACCGGGAAAAAGTTATTGGCATCTACACCAACATCATATCTTCTCTGTCCATCAGACCTATTAGTCTCGTTGTACTCCATACGTGCATGGATATGTCCATGGAGATGGTAACCTCCGCTACCCTTTTTAGGCCAAGATAACATTGGATAATGCATTAAAGAAAAAGCGTTTCCATCTACAGAGATTTTCATAAAATCCTGAATATCTGCAAAAAGCCGCGGATCATAATTCTTATCATGGTTACCACGAATAAGATATTTCTTTCCATTCAGCTTCTTTATCAAATTATCAGCATCTTCGATTTTCATATGATGACAGATATCTCCAAGGATATATACAGTGTCATCTTTTTGGACAACAGCATTATAATTCTGCAAAAGAACTTTATCCATCTCCTCAACAGATTCAAATGGTCTGTTCTGCATTGTTATTATTGCCCTATGTCCAAAATGCATATCTGCAGTAAAATATATCATCGTATCAGTCCCTACTTTGCCTCTTCGAATTTCCTCGTCAGAGTATCAACGATGTAAAGTTTCTGATTCCCGAAAGGATCCCCATTTGAGTAAGTCGAGAAAAGATCCAATGTCAGCACTCCACAAGCATCTAGCGGTTCCTCTACGGGTGTATGACCCACTACCTGATACAAGAGATCATCCCTAAACATCCTGTAAAAGTCAGCCTGAGGCCTTGCCCATATAGGCGAACTATCTCTCCATAGTTCCTGTTTTCCCATCCGATTGATCTTTGCAAGGATATCTTCAATTTCTTTCATATGATATCCACACGTCTGAAAGACAAAACTCTCCGTAAGACCGGCATGACTGAATAGCACATCATCAATTTTATGGACAAATCTATAACGTTCTTCAAGAACACGTTCCAGTCTGGTAATGCCTTCAATAGCAGTTATCCTTGCCTGGACAGAATATCCCGATTCCATGGCATCCCAAAGATAAGATACATCGTGATTACCATAGCACCACAATGACTGATCATGCTCTTTGCCAAATTCAGCAGCACGATCCAGCGTCTCTTTATATGCGTCTAAATCATTTCCTTTCCCCCAGTCATCTACCAGGTCCCCGAGTATTACGATGTCGTCGTAGCTGTTCTCATCAACTCTATCAGCCACATCAAAAATCCATGGCTTTAGATGCACATCAGGAATCACAAGTACTCTGCTCATTTCAAAAAATCTCCAATTATTCCATCTGTTTCAGTGCTTCACTAATATCAAGATCCTTTACATCCCACAGATCAGAATCCCCCAGCGCGTACTGCAGGATTTGTCCAAGCCTCATATCCGGATGCTTTTTCCATACGTTTGAAATAGCTTTTAGGCATACTTCTATTCTTGCAGGATCCCTTGCTTCATCTTTACCTTCTATTACTTTTTCAAATTCCTGCCACACCTCTTCTTCGGAATATAGTTTCCCTTCTCTTATGGATTCTTCCGCCTCGTCAAGAGATTTCATAAGACCAAGCAGCGCGGCAGTCTTCCCGATTTCCTCATCATAGGGCTCAAGCTCTTCAAATAGATAATATGGGTATCCTGTGTGCCTGGGATGCTCCTTTATGTGAATGAACATCCCATCATGTCGTCCGCCATGAGGTACTATAGTATATTCCTTGCCAATCTCCAGTTCTTCCTCAGTAAAATAATTACCATCGCCAAGAAAATCATGCTTCCTTCCTATGCATCTGATCTTTCTTGGTGTATTGTCAAATGTGTTAAGATCCTTCGTCATCACAGGACGATTATTATCTGCTGTGCCTGCTTTATTGCCGCTTGCTCTATTGGCAAAAACATCAAGACGCCTTAAAAATTCGCTTTCTTCACAATTCCACAGTTTATCCTGATCAGGAATCACATCCATCACAAATTGACCGAATCTAAGATCCGGATGATTCTCCCATTCTTCTGCTATTTTGCTTAAAAATGGCCGTATTCTATTCTTATCTCTCATCTTTTCTCAATCAAAACTTCCCATTTCTTTACGGCCACAGGGACTAAAAGATTATCAACACTTACACCCAAGAGACCGCTGAGAACATAAAGGTTTTCAATCACAAAAAATGATCCTTTATAGCGCCATTTATTAACTGCCTGTGGAGTAATACCCAATTTATCAGCAATAGTCTTGTCTTTTAATCCCTTTGATTTAATCAGATCGCACACCCTATTCTTTGTAGCTTCAATGTCAAGTCCTTTTACCCTGTCAGGTTCTTCCCAGCATGCTGTGTAATCCAATAGTCCCAGTCTCTGCCGAAATCTATTCATTTCAATGATCTCCATTATTTTTTCATATCCTTCATCCATAAATATTTTCCCTCTATGCCTACTATGAATGTAATCTTTTCATCAATCCCAAAGGTCCCAAAACCATTCTTTAAACATATCAATAGCTCTGTCCTTGCATTCGTCTCTATATTGGTCAAGTTTCCTACTTTCTTCAAAATATCGGTCTTCTATCTCTTTATATTCAGGCACATCTCCTGGATGATACAACCTGTACAAGCCCTCTTGTTTCTCCCTGGCAATTTCATCCTCTGTTCTTAGTTTTTGTCCATGCTTCCCATATTTTTCTCTAAATTCCTGATATGCCTTATGATAATCCTCTTCATATTTGTTTTTCTTAGTGCAGGTATCCTCATTCGATTCATTCAAAAGAAATATCATTTCCGACAAGATGTCATCCCATTTCTTCATACCTGCATTATCAACATCGTCTGATCTACCTGTACCAAACAATGCATGTGAAGTGTTTCCGCAAAAATCCGGATAGCTATGAGTTGTGTCTTTCAATTGTTTCAGCATCCCAGGCATCACCATCAAAAACCAGTAATCAATGCTCCATACATCGGAATCACAATAGCCATACTTTACACGCTGAAAAATAAACCTAATATTGCGTTTCCATCGTTTTATCTTATCAACCGGCTTCTCAAAACCTTTATACTTTTTCTCAATGCATGTTTTTCCTGTTTTTTCAATATTCATTTCGCTTCTTATACCATGTAATCAATAAACTTATGCCTTTTCTCATATATATTGTATTGGAGATTAATTCCATTGTATATAAACCCGTGGTTGATAAATTAGAAAATCGCTCTATCAAAATGATTAAATAATAGTCCCAGGAATGGGTAGCAGGAATCCATGGGATGCCATGCTTGCGACTCCGAGCTCTGCGAGGGATCCCATAACCTTCCGCGTATGAAGCGGGTGCTCTACCTCCCACGCTATCCTGGAATAGCGGATACAGAGGGACTTGAACCCACAACCTCCCGGTTAACAGCCGGGCGCTCTGCCAATTGAGCTATGTATCCAAAGCTGCGGTAGCAGGACTCGAACCTGCAACTTCCTGAGTCAGAGTCAGACGCTCTACCAATTGAACTATGCCGCATTGATGCTGCTGGTGGGGCTTGAACCCACGGCCTTCGGTTTAAGAGACCGTTGCTCTTCCAACTGAGCTACAACAGCTTAGTGCTGCCTATGGGATTTGAACCCATGACCTACGGTTTAAAAGACCGTTGCTCTTCCAACTGAGCTAAGACAGCAAAATGGGCCCGGGCGGAGTTGAACCACCTCACAGGGATTTTCAATCGTAAGCGGTAAAGTTTTAGCGTCTACAATACACCCCGCAGAGCATGTTACAGTTATGGGGGTATCAGCTACCGGTCGGAAAAATCGGCGACTTTTCCGATCAGGTGGGTATATTCCTGATCTGA
>Ga0256407_10009076_pt1 | contig 14341 bp, 12 predicted proteins | sample RumenRJG_04DNA_FD_193489 | JGI IMG/M metagenome (GOLD analysis project Ga0256407, IMG submission 193489) | Bovine rumen microbial communities from Lethbridge, Alberta, Canada - RJG_04 | ecosystem: Host-associated > Mammals > Digestive system > Stomach > Rumen | place: Canada: Alberta... | reverse complement strand
TATCCGGTACTACAACAACGAACGTATCAAACTAAAATTGAAAATGAGCCCGGTACAATACCGAACTCACTTTCAAAATCAAGTCAAATAGATTTATTAATCCGTCCAACTTTTTGGGGTCACCTCATCAAAGGCGCGCTTCCACTATATCAAATGACTGATGTGTATCTTCTTCCATTTCTTGCCCATGCCGATTGCGATGGCCATATTATCTTTGATAATAACCTCGCCTTTCTGCAATAGCGCTATCTCGCTCTTTCGACTCTTTCTCCTTGCACAGCTTGTCGTATTCCTCAATCTCCTTTTGGATATTCAGACGCTCCTTGCTTTTCTCTTGCAACAACTTCTCACTCGCACGTTTCAACTGGATATATTTGTTGAATCCCAACACGTTCTCAAAGTTATCGCGTATGATCTGCGCAAACACACCATCTTCCAGCAACTTATTAGTCTGCATGGCATCGAACAAGAAGTACTGGCTCAACTCCTGCGGTAGGTTTGCCTTGATGATCTTATTCACCTGTTGTTCACTCTCGATACGCTGTTTCTGTGCCGTAGCCGGACCATAGACAAACGTCGTGCCGTTCATATTCAGATACACACTCTCCACCGGCACTTGCGTACTCTGTTGCAGCATGTACGTACGCCGCAAGATGTATGTCTGCTTCTGATTCAGCATCTGACCTTCAAACGTCACCTCCAGCATTATCTTCGGCTCCACCTTACCTAACGCTCCATTGTTCAGCAACTCATTGAACTGCTGTCTCGTCTTGATCTTCAGACCATACAACGCGCCGCAGATAGCCTCAAACAAGGTTGTCTTACCACCACCGTTCTGACCGCCAATCAAGATAATCGGCTTGTCTTCTTGAACCGATAAGTCCAAGTCCAAATCAAGATAGGTCTTGAAGTTGGTCGCTTTAATTCGTTTGATAATCATAACCTACTTGATTTTGTTTAACGCTTTGTTGATAATTTTCTCAACGGCATTGTCGTCAAGATCTACATTTGTCACTTTCTGCTCGTGATAGGTCTTCAATACCTCATCACACAGCCACTCGGTATCCAACTCATTCGCCTCAGCCATCTGACGTATCAAATCCAGATCCTGCGTACGAATACCGTAGTGAATAAAATTCCTGTCTATCCCGGCCATAATCAAAAGAGTTTACTGTTCAGTTGTCGCAAATCCAACACATCCCATCCTTTTAACGAATCGGTGTCCTTAATCGGCAGCGACGGATAATACCAGTTGGTGCTATTCTCGTCCTGAATAACTATACCACCCATCAAATGCATGCCTTTTGCGTTCTGCTCATCAATATATTTTAGCAGCGCGTTATGCTTCTCCGGAGCATCCTCGTCGCTACCCATCGTCTTGGTGTCCAATAAGCACACCATTTGGTTCTTCAAGCGGATCACAAAGTCCACATAGAAACAGCGTGGTGTTCCTTGGTGGTCCGTATAAGGAATAGCAAAGTTCTCGGAACCACTATCGCCGTTCTTGTACCACCATTCCACAACTTCCGTCTGGCTATCCACCCAACGCGCAAACTTATGTTCCGGCATCGATACCCTGTTCAACTCAAAGAACGGCTTCATCGCGTGATTGAAGATTGTATCCTCACAAGAGTGATAGAACTCCGTATTGAACATCCTCGTCTCCGGTACCAGCCACTCATTGTTCTTATATACGTACTGAGCTCGTTTGGACTCCTTCAATGCCAAGTGTTTCGCGTATGCCTCCAAAGCTTGCTTAATCAAGGCTTGGAACTTAGGTTTGTTCCTGTACCACATGATGATACGTGCAGCATCAAACTCATTCTTGCCGTAGAACTTCTCCATCATATCCAGCAGCGCGTTATACAATACCGGCGTACTGTCATGGGCTGCAAAACCACCTGTATTCTTTGAGCAGAACTTAACAAACAACGTACTGATCTCCTGTTCGGTCAATGCAATACGTGCCTTGCTCGTCACCTCAGTCACACCTTCCTCTCCGCTTAACTTCACATCCCTCGGTATCGGAATACGGATTCCCGTCACATCCATCTGCAAACCCTGCAAACGCGCCATCTCCAAGTTATGCAGCAATCGACTCTCAATATCCTTTGGTGCCATTGCCAAGTCTTCTTTATCGTCCTCCGACAGGAAATCCTCTGCACTGAAGATCTCACCAATTGCATTCGATTGCCAAGATTGCTCTATCGTCTTAAACAGTATATCCTTGAAATCGCTACCCAAACGGTTACGCGTCTTGCGGTCGTACTGATAAACACTCGGTAACATGATATTATTCAGGTTCGGACGAATCTTGGAGAAGATCTTTGATATATAGTTCATCTCGTCTTTCGTCACCTCAATCATATCCTCCGACAGGTTCGTATACACATATCCGTAATTTAGCGCGTCATTCGTATAGAAATGCTGTTCCGGCATACGCATGATACGACCTACCACCTGAGTTGTGAACGTGAAACTGTTCAATTCACGGAATATTAACAATACTGCAGCACGAGGACAATCCCAACCCAACGCAATAGCCTGTTTAAACAGCAGTACATCCACCTTGCTGTCAAACCGCTCAATACCATCCAAGTTTTGCTTGTCGCCGCTCAACCATATCGCCATATTCTCGTTTTCCACGGAGATATTCTTATATGCAGCCAAATACGACGTCACATCTTCTACAATCGTCTTCTCTTCTGTATTCAGGCTATCCGAACTATCATTCGGCAACTGGATCAGCAACAACGGATTGATGCCATACTGCTTATACGCCCGTGCCAAGTCGTCTCGTTTCTGCAGAGCAATCTTCAACAACTTCTGGTCTGCCTTCAGTGACCGATCCTCCAATGTGTTCGGCATGTTCGGGTTCAAGGCGATACTCTTCTTAATCATCTCCTCTGCCACAACTTTCTCTCGCGGCACAGCTACCGTCGGACCCGGAGTAATCGGTGTTGCAGAGATGCGAATCTCTACCTTCGGCCGAATGTTCTGCAATACCAACTCACTCTTTTTCGCCAAGCGACCGCCAAACATATGCTCCTCGTCAATCACTGCAATAATCGGTATCTGCTTCTCAAACTGCGTCACGCCCGTCAAACGATACAGCGTTCGGTTCTGCTCGTTGTCACGAATCATCACGGCATTGTCCTTATTGATGCTCTCCCAGTTAACAAACAGCACGTCACCCGGTTGCAAACCCTCATTCGGATTTACTTCATCAAACATCACAGGGTGCAATCGACGCGTCTCCGTGAAGAAATTGCGCATGCTCAGATAACTCTGTTGGTGCAACTTATTCGGCGCTATCCATATATAAGCCACATCCGTGTACTTGCATTTACCATCACGCACCTCGTCGGTTAACTCATCCAACAGCGTACTCGCCATCACCGTTTTTCCCGCACCTGTAGGTGCTTTGAAAATCAACTTCTGACGACTTTCGCTCAGATTAAGCAGGTCAATAACTTCTACCTTCAGTTTATTAACCGCTTCACGCTGGTAGTCTTTCAATTCTATCATAAGGCATCAATCTTGAAAATCATGTTTATCTGCGTGTGCCAACAACTCCTCATCTTCCTCACTCGGCACATATTCTCCCTTCTCCTCTGTCGGAGCCGGTAATATGGACTTAATCGCATTGTAGTAAGCAGAAGGAATAGAAGCTAACTCTATCCGTTTTATAACCTCACCAAACTCCTCGCTATAAGCGTAGTTACCGTCAGCCGCTACATACACATGCAACTTCTTACCGTTATCCATCGCCTTGATCTCTTTCACGATATACGGAATGATCTCCGGCACATAGATAATCAGCACATCCTCATCGCCACTGAAGTAACGCATATACCTCGGCTTCACGCGCAAACTACCAAAACGTTCCGGCTCGTCATAAGCATTCCACTTAATTTGCAACATTTCTGTCATAGCCTGAGCCAACAACATCTTGTTCTCATGTGTATGCTTCCTCGGGGTATGCTCAACCTTGTAATAACGCAAACTATTTCCAGTAAGACCTGCCACTTGCTCACCTTTCGGTGTGGTATATCCCAGTATCACTCGTTTATTACGTTCGTACGTCACTTCCTCGCAGATATTGCTCTCATTATTCGTCACCAAGAAACACTGACGATGTCCGCCATCTTCCTGATTCAGCATCATTGTCGCATGCATGGTCGTTCCACTTCCTGCAAAGAAATCAAGGATTAAGGAATCCTTTTTTACATGTGCGACTTTAAGACTATCTATTACGGCATATAATGATTTGGGATAGTCGAACAGTTTGCCCCCTAAAATACTACTAAGCAAGTTGGCACCATATTCTGTTGATGAATATAGTTTATCATCCCATACAGATAATGGCAACATGCCTTCGTCCTTCATCCTTGCCTTTATGTATACAGCATATTGCTTGTCCCTATCTTGACGGATAGTCATATCAGACGTTTCTCTTAGAGTTCGCTCCAGACTCCATTTCCATCGTCTCGGTCTGCCATTTTCATCGATAGGTAACGATATAAACTCATTTGAGTTTGGTTCTTCAAGGACATTATATTCTTTGATGGAATCTTGCCACTCTAATTTAGGTATTCTAAAGGAGGAACCATCCTTTTTAATATAGATGGGGAAATACATTGAAGGAGCATCTTCTTTATATCCTCCGTGCTTACGGAAATTCACCCACTCGAAATAGCCTTGTTCATCGCTCTCTTTATAACGAGCAATTTGCTTGTCATTGCGGGGAAGTCTGCCTAATGTAGCAAATTTACTTTTGGTATAGAACAATGCGTATTCATGGGAAATAGAAACTCCTGTTACAGTAGATCTGCCAGAGGGATTGTTCTTTATAACTATAGTTGCTAAACGATTGTCTTCACCAAATATTGCATCCAAAAGCAGAGTGATATTTTCTATTTCATAATCATCTATAGTAAGAACCAGTATCCCCTCATCTGAAAGAAGTTCTTTTGCTATAACGAGACGATGTTCCATCATAGACACCCATTTTGAATGTCTGAAAGCGTCAGTGTCATCTACATAGTCATTATTGTATTTCCAATTCTTTGCACCTGTGTTGTACGGTGGATCAATGTAGATTGCGTCAAATTTACCGGCATGCGTATAAGTAAGCGCAACCAACGCCTCTAAGTTGTCAGCTTCTATTAGCACATGGTTCGGAGCCGCTTTGTCCTCACTGATGATTGCCCGTTCCTTTACCTCTTTCAGTATCGGCAACTCATCACGCAAACGCTCAATCACATCCTCGGTCTTCTCCTCCCATACCAAACCAAATGTCGGAGTCTTTAACAAGTCCAACAACTGACCCTTCACATCGTCACTCAACGACTCGTCTCCCAAAATCGCCTCACGAAGTTCTTGCTTACTTAATTTCGCCATAATGGTATCTGCTTTTGTTTATGCCTCACACCCGCACAACAAAAAAAGCGGGCTTCAATGTTACTTGTCCCGCTCTTCGTGGCTCTCGCATTGCCAATTGTAGTAGGTCAAGCAACAGAGAAGCCAGCCGTATATAGATACACCACACCCTTTTTCAGGCTGTGTACGAATATACAAGCAGACATTCATTGTTGCAATGCCTTGACTACAATATATTAGAATTTGCGAGATTCCGAAGAGCCAAGTACAAAGCGTCAATAAACGCTGTTCATATTTTTATATTTTCCGCAGAGACACTTCTCTGCGATCCGGTTTTACGTCATGGATTGGACGAGTTTTCGTTATGCACGCAAAACTGCGTGCAAAGGTACTGCTTTTTTTTGACATATGCAAATTCTACAGAATAATTCGTGCAAAATTTACAAAAAAATACCGGATAAAAGGACGAAAACAACTGATTTGGGAAATAATATGAAGAAAAATCGCGTTATTTCGTCCCAAATCTCACTTTTTTCTTGCATATTTGGGAAATTATATGTAACTTTGCAGCCGATTTTAGACGTATACAATTATGCTTATCGGTAGAAGTAAAGAGCAAGAGCAACTATTATCGTTGCTAAAGAGTGACCAATCGGAGTTCGTAGCTATCTATGGTCGTCGCCGCGTTGGAAAAACCTATCTTATTCGGCAAACATACAAAAATAAGTTCGCGTTCCAACACTCTGGTTTGGCAAAGGGTACCATGGAGGAACAATTAGAGGAGTTTCAGTATTCCTTAATTAATGCTGGTATGCAGCAAGTACCTAAGCTCAAGTCCTGGTCACAAGCATTCTTTCTTCTTGGTCAATTTCTTGCAACTTTGCCATACGGAAAGAAAGTGGTGTTTATTGATGAACTACCATGGATGGAGACACCGAAGAGCAAGTTGGTTTCTGCACTTGAACATTTCTGGAATGGATGGGCATCTGCGCGCGAAGATATAGTGCTGGTTGTATGCGGAAGTGCGACATCATGGATTATCAAAAAGATTGTTCGTGACCATGGTGGTCTTCACGATCGTCTGACACGTCAAATATCATTGTCACCGTTTACTCTAAAAGAATGTGAGCAGTATGCTAAGAAACGCAAACTCGGTTTGTCGCGTAAGAACATATTAGAAACATACATGGTACTTGGCGGCATTCCTTTCTATTGGAGTTTGCTCCAACCCAAGTTATCATCTGCTCAGAATATAGATGAACTTATCTTTGCTAAAAATGGTGAGTTGCGTAATGAGTTTGATGCTTTATATGCTTCTTTGTTCCGTTCTCCGCAGGTGTATATAGATATCGTCACAACGTTGGCAACGAAGAAGATAGGGATGACATACACAGAATTGCGAAAAGAAATAGAGATAGATACCAATATTGGAGGCAAACTAACCGACAAATTGGAGGAGTTGGAGCAGTGTGATTTTATCCGCTCGTACCCTGCCATCGGCAAAACAAAGAAAGATACTCTGTACCAACTGATAGATAACTTCACGTTGTTCTATTTTAAGTTCATAGCTGAAAACACAGCCAACAATGCCCATTATTGGACAAACTCGTTAGGGAAACCTACATATAACACGTGGGTCGGTTTAGCTTATGAGCGCGTATGTATGCAACATGAACAACAGATAAAAGGAGCGTTAGGAATATCCGGAATAGAAACAAACGTATATTCGTGGACTTATCGCGCCAAAACAAAAAAAGAAAAAGGCGCACAGATAGATATGCTCATAGATCGCGGTGATGATGTCATCAATGTATGCGAAATAAAGTACTATAAAAACAAATATTCACTAACTGAGAAGGAATTAGAAAATATTCTTGAGAAGATTAATATATTTGAGGAAAAGACAAAGACTAATAAAGCTGTGCGTCCGGTTATGATAACATCCTATGGATTAGTGGATAATGAGTACGCGAACGAAATTCCGAACCAACTTACAATGACAGATTTATTCGAATAAAAAAACAGCGTTATATTTTCCCAAATCACAATAAAAAAGAATAGATTTGGGAAAGTATAGTATGCATTAAAGGGCTTTCCATTTTCTTTACGGAATAACTTAGTGCCACAATTTTGTGCAATTTTGCAATTTATGCAATCGAGGCGACCTCAATAGGCCGCCCCGATTTTTACTGCTTAAGTCGTTTCCATTTGCCATCGGCGGTTTTGTCGATGCGGCCGAGTTTGCGCCAACGGCAGAGGAGCGAGTTGACGCTGGTCGGCGTGACAGACTGGTTCTTACGCGCTCGCAGACGGATGAGATCGGCGGTTGTGAAGTCCTTCGGTAAGAGAGCCAAGAGGGACGATGCTGCACCTCGTTCGGTCATGGCATCCAGTGCACCGGTTAATTCCTGCTCCATCTGTTCGCCCCACAACTCCATCTGGTTACGGAAGACATATTCTGCTACCCATTCCGCGAACGCACCTACCGTCTTGGTGAACTTGCGGTTTTCAAGGAGATAGCACAACATCCCTGCACGGAAGCCCATAACCGCAGCACGACGACGAAGCGTGTCCATTGCGTGGTTGTCTGCATCAATGGCCTGCTGGCGTTTCACTTCAAGCCAATCTGCTATGACCTTATCAAGTTGCGGACAAACGAGTGTACCTTGCTCTGCGTCCAATTGTCGCGCCCAACGGATGATCTCCGCCTTCTCTGCTTCGGTGTACGGCGCAAAGACAGGAATTTCGGTAAAACTGGTGTCCGGCAGTTGGGCGAAGCAGACACGTGTGGCGAGACCGTTTTCGAGGTCTTTGAAGAACCGCTTCATGGAGTTGGGTGTGCCAGTCAGGAGCAAGTTGTAATAGACCTTGATATGGGCGTTGAACGACGCATCGGACATGTAGGCTTGACCGTATTCTGCGTTGTCAAAAGCCAGACGGTAAATATCACTTTTCTGCGACCAAACTCCGGCACGTTCGGACTTGACCAGCGTATCCATTTCTTCACCGATACCAATCAGGTGTTTGCCTTCGGCATAAGTGAGGAGTTGGAGCAGTTTGGCGATAGAGATGGCTACGCCATTGTTACGCGGGCAAGCATGCGGATCTTCCGGTTGGTTCTTGCTGTTCTTCGACGCACGGAGTTTGTCTTTGTACGCTTGCTCTTTCTCGCGCTCAATGGCATCTTGCTCGTTGATCGGAGTGAGCAGGAGATCAAGCGGTTTGCGGATGAACGACTTACCGGATGCAGCCGGAGCGGTGATACAGCTGAAGAACGAGAGCGATTGTTCCTGACGATCCAAATACTCGAAACGGATGCGTGTGGCGAGTGTACCGAGGACCGGAAGCGAAGCGATGACCATGGCAGGTCGGTAGTCTGCGGGAAGTCTCCTGCAAATCAATTTCAGCAGCCTCGGTAATTCCGGAAGAGCCAAGTCGGTTGCTTTCTCGGTTCTGACGTCCCGAGCACCTGACAAAGATTCTCGCTCGCAAATGGCAATGGCAGACTGGACGATGACAGGTGTTTGAGACTTGCGCGGACGACCGATGGCAGAACTGATGGCTTGGCGGCGTTCGGACTCGGACAGGCCGAAGTCGGGAAGAATCGCCAAGAGCAGGTCGGCATTGAAGTCGCAAATGTAACGCATGTAATTCGCCAAACTAAAGTACACCGTATTTCGTTCGCCAATCTCGGCTCCTCCGGCTGCGCCCATAGCGAGCATGAGTTGTTGGACGATGTCTGCGTAGGGAATGCCCCTATAATTTACCATTTGGTCATTTACCATTTTCTCATTTATTTGGTCATTGGACGAAGGATCAACGTGAGGCGGGAGAGCAAGCCGGATATTATCCGGCAAAACAGACGAAGCTCCATCGGCGGGAATACCCGTAGGAACAGGACTCTCGCGATCGGCAAAGAGACCAGATTCATAGATCCAGAGGATGTACGAACGAGGGACGACATAACTGGCGCGGGCGAGGTCTTTGGTAACTGCGTCATATTCCTTGATGCCAAGGGCGGTGGCGATACGAAGCTGAGCAGCCTCGATGGATTCCAATTGTCGGATACCATCCGACCCAACGGACGACGTTTCTAAGCGCTCGCCGATAAGACGCAAGCCTTTGCCGCTGGCTGTTATCGCCACAAGATAAATCTTGTTGTCGGAAAGGAGTTGTTTGTCAATGGAATCGAACCAGTCACGGGGATTGTCCACATGATCGACATCGAGCATGGCGAGACCGGACGGAATGGCATCGGCAGAGACGCGCTTGCCGTTACGGAATGACGCTGCATGCGGGATGATGATGGGCAAGCGCTTCTTGAGTGCTTGCTTGCGGTCGGCATAGTCGGCTGCATTGGGATCGAGTGCAGCGATAGCGGCACAGGTGTTAGCTACTGCGGGAGAGTCAATGAGGCTGTCCCAGATTTCGGGTGTACATACTTGCGGTGCACCGGCATTTACTTTGTTTTGATAACAGAACATATCTGTAATGTTTAATGTTTAATGATTAATGTTTAACGATTTTATCGCGCATAAATTCGCGATTCATAGACGCTATTTTACGTTAGACGACTTGAGAGAATTCCATTTACCTTTGCCTCGTGTCCATTCACAGCCTACGGCGTGAATCTCGGCATGGTCTTCGGGATAGAGTTTGCGCTGACGGATTGCACGCTTATGGACGGCTTTCTGCATGGCTTTCCATTGTTCCTCGGTGACTTCGAGTTTGTCAATGCAGAGTGGGTTGTAGATGTCGCAGTCCGCCATCCACGGGTTCATGGTCATGGAGCAATGGGTTTTGAGTGGACCATTGATGCCGCGCACGACTCCGGTTTCCTCGTAGAATGGGCAGGCGCTACTACACTTCGCGCCGCCCTTACGTAATGCGATTAGTAACATAAATCCATTTACGATTTAACGATTTACGATTTACGATTTACCAAAGCACGGATGGCTTCCACCACTTTCGCCATGTCCATCTCGCAGAGGTTGTCGCCCATCTGGTCGACCTGCGATGCCAGGATGTCGGCGAGATCGCGTCCATCGGCATAGTCGCCATGCGGGATATACAATTCCAGTTTGATGTGATTGGCATTTGCTGACACTTTGCCGTAGCGGCTCTTATCGAGCGTCTGCCAGTGGAGTTCGGGATGAACGGTCTGTTCCCGTGCTCCTCGTTCGGTGAAAGTGAACTTGTCTTCCTCGTTGCGGAAGAGTGTTCCTTTACGGCTGTCCAACACTTGCAAGTCTCCTTGCTTCATCAGCGTGACTAAGTCCACGCACAAATTAATTGATTTCTTCATTGTTGTATGTAATTTAGCTCTGTGGCAACGTGCCGCAGACACCAAAAAACTTACAACTTTGAGACCTCAATTTTTCGTTAAATATGAAGTAAATTTTGAAATATTTCGTTAAATGACAAATAAAAAACGACTGACAAGATGTCGGTCGTTTCTTATGACTTTGTGGCAGTCGTGCGAGTTATTGACTGCCGTATGGTTTGATGTGTTCTCGGTGGCAACCTAACTTGTAGATGCTATTGATGAGATCCGCTATTTCTTTGAACTTACGGAAGAATCCTTCAACATCCGGGACAGAGCATTGCCAATTGGGATAACGTGTGTTGTCATCTATGTATGCTCTATATTTAGTCAAGTTCTGTGAGTTCTTTGGCACTTCTCTAAAGCGTTTGTCTTGTAATATTCCTTCCAATTGCGCATAGTTTTTAATGATGCCAAGATCTTTTCCCCATCGTTCTGCAGCAACCCAATCATAGGTATTGCTCAGCAGATACCGATATGAGTCTTTGGGCTTGTAATCTTGCGCTTTGAGCATAGCTTCTTTGAATAAACGCCGATGCTGGTCGATTGTCCCATCAGTCAACTCTCCTGTTGGCTGCTCGGCAGGAAGTTCTTGCGGTTGTTCCGGTTCGGTTTGTTCTGGTTGTGGTGCGTTTTGGTAATAGTTGTGTTGAATGCCTATACCATCTTTCTCCACGTTTCCAATCTCGTTTTCAACATACTTAAATGCTGTCACTTCGCCTTTGAAATTAGAAAGGTCAAGACCTTGCGTTGCACTTTGCGCTATTTTCTGGAGTTCTTCCGGTGTCATAGTTACTATTGCTTATTGTTGTTTACAATACCTGTTGCACCTGCCGCATTAACGCTGACTTCGTTTTGGACATGCTTGTTCTGCACGTACTCTTGAATCTGTACAACAGAGGTAGATTTGAAACCCAGTTTCTCATATAGTTGTTTCAATTCATCATCCAAGATGTGGTTGTTATCCAGATTGAACTTATTCAGAGCTATAAGCAATCCTCGGATGGTTTCCACATCCATCTTGTCTGCGTTGACAAGCAGACCATTGATGATGGTCCGAATCGCTTCAAGATCTTCTTTATTGCGAACGATTTCCGCTAATTCATAGTTGAGCAAGTCTGTTATCTTGCCAGCAGCGTATCGTGCTTCTTCCCTGTTAGCAAACTGCGTGAGAAGCGGAGCGAATAGTTCGTTTTCTTGGCAGCGTTGGAAGATATGTAGAATGGTGTCGTTGGTTTGTTGCGTCGGTTGCTTTTTATCGAGCGCTTGGAGCATGATAGCAGCAAGGAGCATGATGAACATGGCTTCATCTTCGGATGATGCTTCTGCAATAAGATCGTCTATCTCATCGTCCAGTCCTTCGTCCACATCGGATAGTTTGTTGATGGTCTTGGCAAAATTCTGAGCAGACATATAAATCTCAACCGGAGTGAGAGTAGTATGCTCCGGATTCATCGGTTTAAGTGCCGCGTGCGTGATGGCATAAACGACATCAGTAAGTAGTTGACGACGAATGATTGTGATTTCTTGTTGTGGTATATGTACTATCATGCTTCTTTTAATTCGTCTTTAGATTCATGTATCATACCATTGATAAACTCTACTATTTGCTCCTCAACGGCACTTATATCTTCGGCACTAACATCTTCGCCATTCTTCTTTTTGGAGTTGAACAGATATTCGAGCAAAGTACAGTTGAAGTCGCGGTTGATTATCTTCGAAAGGTTCTCCGATTCCGCATCCACGTAACATCTAAAGCTTGCACCATCGGAAGTAATCAGTTCCACCGGCATATCCAAAGCAGCACTATAGGAAAGCAAGTTGCGCATGATAGCGGATGTCTTATCCACAATCAGCACAGAATTTTTTTCTTCCGTGGAGATAGTGTACATTTGTTTGTATTTGGCTTTCTTGGCTTCGAATGCAAGTTGGAGGATTGAACTCATGAGCGAATCATCAAAGTAGTCCTTACCTTTTGCTTTGAGTTGTTCGACTTTACGTGCTATCTCATCCGGTTCTTCGTTTGGTGTACCAAACCGCAAAGCAGTAATATGCTGCTGGAGATTTGTCCATGCTTTGAACAAGTCTTCGGGATAGTAATCCGGCAAAATATCGACGGAATAACAGTGGTCATGATAGAGCACTTGCGTCAAGTTTTCTGTGATGATTTTGGAAACTTGCGACGTACTGGAGAATGCTTCGCGGCGATATTGGATAGCAACGGAGCGCATTCCTTCGCGGTTGTCGATGATCAAGAAGCATGACGGTTCGTGTTTGGCAACCGTTTCCTCAAAATCCTTTTCGATTGGCAGGTCTTTATCATTTGCGAAGCGCATAATGATAATATTCGGATTGGCATTGAGATGGTATACGCGGTGCTTGAAGACCTTGCGTTGGTTGCCTTCTCCTAATCCAAATTCAATACTGCTATCCTCTTTGAATACTTCTCCCAGATGCTCTTGTCGTTTATCCCAATCATAGGAACCGGCATCTCCTTTGTACATTAAATAATATTGTGCAAACTTAGCCATATTGTTGTATTATTTCCTGCTGCGCGAAAAATCGCGCAAAGGTACTAAAATTTTTTGGAATATGCAAGTTTTTGTGCGGAAATGTAACGAGGAAATTTAACATTTCCACATTTCTTAGCGCGAGGCACGATTAGTGGAAATTTTCACATTTCCACTTTTCCACACATATTTGTATCTTGCACTTAGGGGGATAATATATAATATAAATATTATGATATTATAGGGTATTTTCAACCTGCTCGGATGGGTGGAAATGTGGAAATGTTGATTTGGGGCAATTTCGAGGACACCGACATTACCTCTGGTAATCCCACCTCGAAATATAGGAAGGTTTTGCACAAATTAATACGCACCTTTTCAAAATTTTTACAGGTTGCACCTTTCATTGCTTAGCAGTCTTTCATCGTTTATGTATAAACACAACACGCTAAATGCCTACTAATCAATACTTTTAGGAAAGTTGTAAAAATTTTGAAAAAAGTTGCGAAAAAATTTGCAAAATACAATTTGTTCATCGTATCTTTGCAGCGTCGTTCGGAAACGGACAGAAATCGTGTCGCTATCGTCCCGTATCTGTCCCGTATCCCGCTCGTAAATTAACATTATTAACCAAAACCAAATTTTAACTATGAGTAACATTAAGTTAGAAGCGCCGTTTACGGCTTTTCGAGGCAAGATTTGTAAGCACTCGAAAATCATCTTTGCCCAACGCGGGCAGACCCAGTACACCAGCCAGATTTGCAACCCGCGCACCAAAGCGTTCAGCGCAGAGGAACTGGCACGTCAAAACAACTTCAAAACCGCTGTGACCAACGCGAACACAGCTCTGGCTGATCCGACGCAGAAAGCCGCTTACGAGTTGGCGTTCAAAGCGCAGAAAAAGTACAAGAGCTTGCGCGGGTATGTCATCGCGAAAGAGTACGAGAAGTTGGCGTAAAAATCGCCCATGCATGGTCGATACTTTATTGGCCATGCGGGGCAAGTTATTAACGAACTATAATAAAAAATTTAATAAAAAAATTAATTTTTACGCATAAGATGATACAAATCCATCTATATAAGGTTGATTGTTAGTGACAACAGCAAATGCTTGTCGGATAAGTTT
>Ga0256407_10009075_pt1 | contig 14343 bp, 13 predicted proteins | sample RumenRJG_04DNA_FD_193489 | JGI IMG/M metagenome (GOLD analysis project Ga0256407, IMG submission 193489) | Bovine rumen microbial communities from Lethbridge, Alberta, Canada - RJG_04 | ecosystem: Host-associated > Mammals > Digestive system > Stomach > Rumen | place: Canada: Alberta... | reverse complement strand
GCCGTAGAGCGGGCTCTGGCACCCCGCCTGAAGAATAACGGGATCGTGCTGGACGGCTTCTCCCTGACGAAGGAGGATCTGGCACATTTCCATAAGATCATCATCACTGCCTGCGGATCTGCCTACTATGCCGGCCTGGCCGGAAAGTATGCCATCGAAAAGCTCTGCGGGCTTCCTGTGGACGTGCAGCTTGCCAGCGAACTGCGCTACTCCGATATCCCCATCGATGACCATTGCCTCCTCATTGCGGTCTCACAGTCCGGGGAAACGGCGGACACCCTCGCCGCAGTCAAAGAATGCAAGGCGAAGGGCGCCAAGGTACTGGCGATCGTCAACGTCGTGGAGAGCGCTGTCGCGAAGCAGGCAGACCACGTCCTGTATACCTGGGCGGGCCCGGAGGTGGCCGTTGCGACCACCAAAGGGTACACCACCCAGCTGGCTGTGCTGTACCTGTTTGCCGTCTATGCGGCCCATGTTTTAGGCAGGCTGGACGACGCGGCTTATGCGGGGCTCATCGGGGAACTGCGGCAGCTGCCGGAAGCGGTGCGCAGCGCGTTAAAGCTTGACTGCGAGATGGAGGATCTGGCGCCGCATTTTAAAGACGCAGAGCACGTGTTCTTCCTGGGGCGCAATACCGACAGCGCACTGGCCATGGAGGGGGCACTTAAATTAAAAGAGATCTCCTACATCCACGCAGAGGCTTATGCGGCAGGGGAGCTTAAGCACGGCACCATCGCCCTCATCGACAAGGGAACGCCGGTGGCTGCGGTCTGCACGAACGAGGCGTTGCTGGAGAAATCCCTGAGCAACGTCATCGAAGTATGGGCAAGAGGAGCGGACGTTACGGCCTTCGTTCCGGCAGGACTTCCCGGCAGCGAACAAGTCCGGGACTATGCAGCCCGCACCGTGGAAGTGCCGCACCTTCGCGGCATCTTCGCCTCCATCGCAGCCGTCGTGCCCCTGCAGCTGCTGGCCTACCACGTGGCAAAACTGAGAGGCTGCAGCATCGACAAGCCTAAGAATCTGGCAAAATCCGTTACGGTAGAATAGAACGACCGGGCCGCCGGGCCCGCAGAGAAAAGAGGAACGATATGCAGGAAAAGATCCTGGTGCTGGACTTCGGCGGCCAGTACAACCAGCTGATCGCAAGACGCGTGCGCGACCAGCACGTCTATGCCGAACTAAAGCCGTATAACAAGATCACGGTCGAGGAGATCGCGGCGGAAGGGTACAAAGGCATCATCTTTACCGGGGGACCCAATTCCGTGTACGATCCGGCCTCTCCCCATTACGACAAGGCTCTGCTTTCGGCAGGCATCCCCATTTTAGGCATCTGCTACGGCCATCAGCTGCTGGCCTGGATGGCGGAGGGCAAGATCGGCTCCGCCGGCAATTTCTCCGAGTATGGCAAGGTCACCGTAAAGCACAGCGGCGGCGTGCTGTTCGAAGGGATCCCCGAAGAAAGCACGTTCTGGATGAGCCACACAGACTCTGTCATGGAACTGCCGGAGGGGTTTACCGCCGTGGCGAGCACCGGCATGTGCAAGGTCGCAGCCATGGAGGATCCGGCCCGGAAGCTGTTCGGTGTGCAGTTCCATCCGGAAGTGCAGCATTCTGAGTACGGAAAGCAGGTGCTGCACAACTTTCTGTTCAACGTCTGCGGCTGCAGCGGCGACTGGCACATGGACGATTTCTGCAAGCGGTCCGTGGCGCAGATCCGCGAGAAGGTCGGAGACGGCAAGGTGCTGCTGGCCCTGTCCGGCGGCGTAGACTCCTCAGTCTGCGCAGCGCTGTTGGCGGAGGCCATCGGTCCCCAGCTCACCTGCGTGTTCGTGGACCACGGCATGATGCGCAAAAACGAGCCTGAAGAAGTGCGCAAGGCCTTCGAAAACTGGGATATCCACTTCGTGGGGATCGACGCGTCTGCGCGGTTTTTAAAGGCCCTGGAAGGGGTCACCGAGCCGGAGGCCAAGCGCAAGACCATCGGCGAAGAATTCATCCGCGTGTTCGAGGAAGAGGGCAAGAAGATCGGAAGCGTGGACTACCTGGCTCAGGGTACGATCTACGCCGACGTGATCGAATCCGGCGCCGGCGATGCCGCTACCATCAAGAGCCATCACAACGTGGGCGGCCTGCCGGACTACGTGGATTTTAAAGAGATCATCGAGCCGCTGCGCAGCCTGTTTAAGGACGAGGTGCGGCAATTAGGCAGGGAGCTGGGTCTGCCGGAATATCTGGTGAGCCGCCAGCCGTTCCCCGGCCCGGGGCTTGGCATCCGCTGCATCGGCGACGTGACCCGGGAAAAGCTCGACATCCTGCGCGATGCAGACGCCATCTTCCGGGAGGAAGTGGACAAGGCCGGAGTAAAAGACGCGAATCAGTATTTCGCCGTGCTCACCGACACGAGAAGCGTGGGCGTGATGGGCGACATGCGCACCTACGGCTACACGGTGGCGCTGCGGTCCGTCACCACCGACGACTTTATGAGCGCCGACTGGACCCGCCTTCCCTACGAAGTTCTGGAAGCCGCCGGCACTCGCATCCCCAACGAGGTAAAGCAGGTCTCCCGCGTAGTGTACGACATTACGAGTAAGCCCCCCGCGACGGTGGAATGGGAATAGTCGCGGAAAGACCGAAATGCCTTGAAATTGCAGGCTTTCTGAAAATGAAAGACAGCATTCGGCAACGTTTTGGCAACAATTTAGTATTATTCACAGAATAAAAACGAGCTGACCGATTTCCTCAAAAAGGAAAGGAGTCAGCTCTTTTGTTTACATTATTAGTTTTACTTCTCAGTTGTAAAAGCTTTAAAGTTATAACGCCAGTTATTATATTCCTGGCCGTCTATTTCGCCTGCTCTGAGTTTTTCAGCCATCCTTGCCCAGTCGTAAAGGTTAACGTCAAGGCAATGGGTATTTCTGGTCGGGTCAGTCATAATGATCGGAGCGCCTTCATACATTCTTATCGTGATCCCGAATGTGTCTTCAAGCGCAAAGAGCGTCTGCATAACACTATTGACATTGTCTATATCCGGAACAGTAAGCGCATCAGGAGAGACTCCGAAGATCTCAGCAAGTTTTTCTATAAGATCAGCCTTTGGAGATCTGGTACCGGATTCATATTGAGCGATCCGTATATCCGCAGTTGCTCTGCTGAAACCAACAAGCTGTCCGAGATACTTTTGCGTCATTCCTTTACGAATCCTGAAAAAGCGAATACGCTCACCAATAGCCATTACGATACCTCCTGAAAAGATAAATATGATTATACAAGGATAATAACAAATATGTTTAGTATCGTCAAGAAAAACTTAAACAAAAATATTTAATATTTTCTCAAAAACCACTTGACTTAAACAAATACAGTTAGTATAATATGCTGAAATCTAAACAAATAAGTTTAGTAGACAACTAAATAGCCGACTGCAAAGCGATGGATGGTCACCGAGCAGGCCAGGACCTTTTCAAAGAGAAAAGCGAGCCGCCGTCCTTCCTATGCCGGGTTGAACCGAAGACGGACTTCCGGGCTTTGATATTTTGCAGAACACCGGCAGTAAACCGGCCACGGAAAAAAGTGGCGATCATTATCAGGACAGGAGGTGTAAATATGTCCAACAACTTTATGCGTGTGTGTGATGTTGCCGAAGAATTAGGAGTATCGGAATCCTACGCATACAAGATCATCAGGCAGCTCAATGAAGAGCTTGAAAAGAAGGGGATCATTACGATCTCCGGCAGAGTCAGCAGGAAGTATTTTACCGAAAGACTTTGCTACGGCGCTATGGATCAGAACAAGGGAGGTGATTAAGTGAGCGTCTATAAGGAACCTAATACAAACAAATGGCGGGCTGTCTATCGTTATACAGATTTTACCGGAACCCGCAGACAGTCCCAGAAAAGGGGGTTTGCTACCAGGCGGGAGGCTCTTGCATGGGAGGCAGAGCAGCTGAGGAAAAAGGATGCAGATCTGGATATGACCTTGGAGTCGTTTACTGGATCCATAAGAACGGCGGTAAGACACACAGAGACATCCTGAAAGAAGATATAGAAGAATGCATCAAACTCGCATGGACAGACGGGCACTTTATAGAGCTTATGGAAGAGCGAGGGTATGAATATGACTATACCCGCCACAGCATAAAGGCTCCATCATGGGAACGGGGCATAAGGCTTGACAGAATGTGTTATTCCAGAGAGAACATTTTGGACAGGATTATGGAATATGACCATCTGCAAAAGCGGCACCACTATGTAAATTACGGTCTATATCAGCCGAAGAGCTATAACGACTATCCTCTGTTGCAACTTGAAAGAGAGCTGGGCTTTACGATAGACCACTCAACAAGCGGTGTAAAGGTGGCTGTAAGCCTGGTGTTTTATATAGTCGTGGAGCTATTAAAACTAATGATTGGAGAACAGGACCGGGATACTTACAGGCCGCAGCCTATCTCTCCGGAGCTTAGGCTGGAGCTTGCAAAGTTCGATGAGCTCAATGCTTAGACCACGCTGCTTGGCAGAAATCACATAGATACTCTTCCGCAGCTGGAGGCTTTCATAGAGGAGAAAGCTGCTGAGATCCAAACCTTTGAGAAAGAGCGTCAGCAGCTCTACAACGGTCTTAAAACAGCAAAATCGCACGAAAAGATATTACTGAGCGCATAAGACCCCTGCGAAAGGACCTGAAAACAGCCAAAGGTGCTCTTAAAAGAAGCGAATATCTTGCAGGGCTCCTGCAGACAGAACACAACATGGAAGTATCACAATTGTATCGTGAGCAGCTCAGAAAGATGGAACGAGACAGAGGTTGGGAAAGGTAGAATGTATATAGGGCAGTTCATGGATGTTTTATGAGCTGTTCTGATTTACTTGAAGATCATTATCTTGCCGTCGCGATTGAATAAAGTAGTAAAACGTGGTATAATCAAGCATATTATTCCTGTAACTGTAATTAGAAAGGGACTAAAATGGCGCGACCCAAGAAAAATGGCACTTACTTGAACGTGTGTATAGAATCACCAATATATGAAAGGCTTGCCCGGTTTTGTGAAGATGCTGGGCAGCCCAAAACGGTTGCTGTTGAGCGAGCATTAACAGCCTATCTTGATGATTACGATGCGAAGCAAGAATTATTACTCAAGCTGGATGGTAAAACCGAGGCTAAGTGAGGACACCCTATATTGTGGATTATCTAAAATGGATTACCATGGAGGTAATAAGTAATGGCAAAAGTTCAATCTGTAGAGCCTAATATTGCTGATTTAGCAAATGGATGGCTGAAATCCTACAAGCTTCCATATAAACTGGAGCAGGAGTCCTTAAACACAGAAATAGATCAGGCTCTTAATGACTATGCTTCCAAGAGCGGTGGAATAGGCGGTAATCGGCCCGATGCAAAACTCTTGTTACAGGATAAAAACCTAGTCAATTATCCTATTCTGATAGAGTACAAGGGGTATAAGGATAAGCTTGTTTTGCTTGATGCTGACGGCCGGGTTGCCAACAAGACTGCTAAAAATCTTCCAGATTATAAGACCATCAATTCTTATGCAGTTAACGGTGCAGTTCACTATGCCAATGCGCTCCTGCATTATACAAGCTACACCGATATTATCGCAATAGGCATGACCGGTTATAAAGATGATACTGGTAAGCTTCAATACGAAATTGGTGTCTATTATGTTTCCAAAAGCAATTTTGGCGTAGGACAGAAGGTAGACGATTATACAGATTTTTCGTTCCTCAAAAAAGGCAACTTTGATCAGTTTGTCGAAAAGGTGAGGCAGTTACAGCTGACTCCGGATGAGATTGAAAAACTCCGGGAACGCCGGGAGCAGGAAGTCAATGCAAGCCTGGTCAAGTTAAACAATGATATTTATCAGAATGAAAAAGGCCTCAGTGAGCGAGATCGCGTCTATTTGGTTGCAGCATCGATAATTGCTACGCTCGGCGTACCCGGGAAAGTAGCTGCACTCGAAAAAGCGGAATTGAAGTCTTCCACAGAGAATGGCAACCGTGATGGAGATATTATTCTTCGCAAGATAAAGGCGTTCTTAAATGAAAAGAGCTTGCCACAGGAAAAACGGGATCTGATTGTACGAACTCTACAGAACACACTGACAACAGATAATATTAACAAGGTCGAAAACGGGGAGAGTCAGCTCAAGCGCGTTTTCACAAAGATTATTGACGACCTGGGAATTTATTACAAAATCGGTCTCAGTACCGATTTCACAGGGAAATTGTTCAATGAGATGTATAGTTGGCTTGGCTTTTCACAGGACAAGCTTAATGATGTAGTTTTGACGCCTTCCTATGTTGCTACACTTCTTGCTCGCCTTGCTAGAGTTAACAAGGATTCTTATGTGTGGGACTTCGCGACCGGTTCTGCTGGGTTGCTCGTCGCCTCTATGAATGAGATGTTGAACGATGCAAAGGAGAAAATAAAATCCCCCGATGCCTTGGCGCTAAAATCTGCTGAAATCAAAGCCAATCAGCTACTTGGTTTGGAAATCCTGTCGGAAGTTTACATGCTTGCAATCCTGAATATGATACTGATGGGTGATGGGAGTTCCAACATAATTAACAAGGATTCTCTTAGAGAGTTTAACGGCAATTATGGTTTTGGAAAAACTGAAGAAAAGTTTCCTGCAGATGCGTTTGTTCTGAATCCTCCGTATTCTGCGCCTGGAAATGGAATGGTTTTCGTCGAAAGAGCCCTTTCAATGATGAACAAGGGTTATGCTGCAATTATTATTCAGAATTCCGCAGGCAGCGGAAAGGCGACTGAGTATAACAAGCGGATTTTGAAGCATAGCACCTTGCTTGCCAGCATAAAGATGCCAATTGATTTATTTATTGGTAAATCCAGTGTTCAGACCAATGTATATGTCTTCCGGGTAGGAGAAGCACATCATAAAGATGATATTGTCAAGTTTATTGATTTTTCTATCGATGGCTACACTAGAACTAACCGCAAGAAAGCAAGCGTAAATTTAAGGGACACAGATCATGCAAAAGAAAGGTATTCTGAACTTGTAGATTTGGTTCGTTTCGGCAAAGCCAAGTTACATTTCTATACTGAAAAAGAATACTACGAAGGCACTGTTGACCCTGACAATGGTTCAGACTGGAATCAGACAGCACCAATAGATACGAGGCCTACGTTGGAAGATTTCAAGAAAACTGTCAGAGACTATTTAGCTTGGGAAGTATCTAATCTGTTAAAAAATCAAAGTCTGGAGGATGAACGCCTGGGAAAATGACAGCCTCACTTAACGAAAAGCTGAGTACTGTTAAGTGGGGCGAATTCAAACTCGGCGATTTATTTGATATAGACAACACTTTAAGTTTCAATGCAGATCGGCTTGTTCCTGGAGAAAGTTACGATTATGTTACAAGAACCTCCTTTAATCAGGGCATACTACAGGCTACAGGCTTTGTCAATGAAGAAAATATTAACCCTGCCGGAACATGGAGCTTGGGCCTGCTTCAAATGGATTTCTTCTACCGTAATAAGCCTTGGTATGCGGGTCAATTCATGCGGAAAATAACGCCTAAAATTGTAATACCCGATGGGGCCATTCTGTTTATTACAACTGTATTGAACAGGCAGAAACCGATTCTCCTTTCTGTTCTCGTCCGCAACGTGGATGTTACATTCAAAAGAATAACAGTACGATTGCCTATTAATTCCGACGGGACTATTGATTTTGCTTTCATGGAATCTTTTATAGCTGAGCTGGAGGCAGAGCGCATAGCGGAGCTGTCCGCTTATTTAACAGTAAGCGGACTATGTAATTATGAATTGTCCAGTGAGGAAAAACAAGCGATTGCTAATTTCAGTTCTTACGATTGGAAGTCCTTCAATCTTAAGGATCTATATGGAAAATCCACCCGAGGAAAGAGGCTTAAAAGTGAAGACCGTGTTCCCGGAGATCTTCCATTTGTTACAGCTGGTGAGGCCGAGGAAGGCGTTTCGGCATTCATTGGAAATGAAGTCGAAATTTTCGAAAAGAATACGACGACCATTGACATGTTTGGTTCCGCGAAGTATCGCAACTACCGTTATGGGGGAGACGACCATGTGGCAATAGTACATACAGAGAAAGTTCCGATGAAAGCGGCGATCTTTGTGACCGCAGCTTGCCACAAAGCAGCGCATACAGGCAAATTTGATTATGGTCATAATTTCTATGCAAAGGACGCAGATGCGCTCAATATTATGCTGCCTTCAAAGGATGGTAATCCGGATTATCAGTCTATGGAGATGCTGATTTCTGCAATTCAAAAACTAGTAATTAAAGATGTTGTCATTTATGCAGAAAAGAAGAAAAAGGCAACAGAAAATGTTGTTTACGCAGACCGTAGACAAACAGAAACAAAGTACTCAATAAAGAGACAATACTTAAAAGCCGCAGAGGAAGTAATAAACTATGAATAAAGAAAAGCTTCAATCAGCCATTTTTACTTTTATCAAGGATAAAAAAGTCAACGCTGCTTATTATGATGATAACTGGACTGAGCGCAAAGAACGAAAGACCTATTACCAGTCATTCACAAAAGACAAGTTGTTGGCGATGACTGAGGATGTTTTTTTTGAATACATAAGCCGGCTTTGGTCGATGCTTATTTGGGGTAATAAAAAATATGTTGAGACAAGTTGATTGTCGATAACGGATTCGAGGCCCTTAAAAAACAGCTTGCAGAGTTACTTTATGGCGCGGCATCTATTGAGAAACGATGGAACACATTCCTGAAATCTGTAAAGGGCATGGGGCCAGCTACGATTAGCGAGCTTCTTACCTATGCAAATCCAGAGGAGTATGTCATCTTCAACAGGACAACGAATCTTTGTTTCACATATTTTGGTATCCCGGATATGCCAAAATACAACTATCAATACACAGGAAAGAAGTATGTTGAGGTCTGTGCAATTGCTAAGGAGATCTCTGCTGCACTCAAAGCTGCCGGCGCTGAAGATTATGATTTGCTGGCAGTTGACTATTTCCTATGGGATGAAGTGTTGCCACTGGCTGAGAAAAAAGGATCTGAATCTCAAGCTTCTGTTACAGCAACGCCCAAAACAGCCAGCGATTCTAGGTCTCTGCATGATGAGATTAAAGAAAAACTGGTTGCTATTGGAGAACTATTGGGATTTGAAAGTCGCTCAGAGGTTAAGATAACCGCTGGAGCAGTCGTAGACGCTGTGTGGGAAGCTAAGATCGGAAATATGGGTAAGGCGATTTACGTGTTCGAGGTCCAGTCCAAAGGCTCTATAGACAGTTTGATTCTGAATCTTAAAAAAGCACAAAGTAACGCTGCTGTTCAGGCTGTCGTTGCCGTGGCCGATGAGGAGCAGCTTGCAAAGATCATCCGTGAAAGCGCCGGAGTCATTGACGAGAAGTCTCTCCGCACATGGAACTCCGATGATGTCCTTGCTGTGTATGACTCTCTTGCGCGAGCACACGAATCAATTAACAAGCTGGCTTTAGTACCAGAGAGTTTTTAGTGATAGAGGTTGTTTATAGTGGCTTCGGAACCGTTCAATAAAGACTATATAATTAAATGTTGTGAGGGCCTTTACGCTGAAGCTTTTGATGCAAACTCTTGTATTAAGATCCTTCTTCAAATAGGTGAGTACCGCCGGAACGGATATCATGGGATGGACCCATCCCCGTGCTTTTATAATACCGCATGTAACGCAATGATCAGAGCAGCAATGATGGATGTTGCAAAAGTTTATGATGATGATAGTAAATCTATCTCATTACAGAATGTGATCTCGTACTGCTACCAATTTGCAGATTATTTCCCAAACACTATTTCTGAAAAATATGTATCCGCTGACGGAGAAAATGGGGTCACACAGATTCCTATACGATATACAGTCAGAGAGGAAGAGCTAAAGAGGATAAGAGAAGATTCAAGATTGCATCAAGAAATAGAGCTCACAAAGATTTTTCAACGGTTTTTTGACATGCCGTGCGAGCCACCTTTTGAACTTGAAGTCACTGCGGAAGAATTGTTTGCTTTCTACGGAAAAAGACACTCCTCGCTGAACTCCATAATCAGGAAAGTAAAGAATCAGCGTGATAAACGCTATGCACATAACGATAAAGATATAGCCTTTGATTATGAACTGTTGTTGAGGGAAAACAATTTAACGTTTGCAGAATTAGAAAAGCTAGTTGATTTTGCACTCGAAGTGACAACTATGATTATAGAATTACTGACAGGGGAGCATAAGCCCTGGAGTTATTACAATATAGATGATCTGGCTGATACGCTCAATCTTGTTAAGCTTGGAATAAAACAAAAAGAATGTGGGATTATATAACAGTGTATTTGAAGCCTGCGCTATAGGACGGATTGGCAATCTTAAAAAGGATGAGCATTATGAATACAAAGTCAATTTCTTCATTAAGTCAGTATATTCATGCAATTGAAAGACTTAAAACCTTGTATCCTTCGGGTATGATACTCAATAATCCTGTTGTCTACACTTTTTTGTATAGAGGATTGAGCGTTAGTTCATATGAGTTAATTCCTAGTGTATTCAGAAAAACTGAGGATAATATTGGTGGTCGTGTTATAACTAACGACAAGTACCTTGCTTGGACAGATGAAAAGAGTTTGTTGTTTTCTTTTATTCATGAGGCGAGTGGAATCTTAAACATTCCAACAAATGATTTACTCAAATGGACTGAATATGCTCAGCATTATGGCGTTCCAACTAGGTTTTTGGATTGGAGTAGTAATCCATTGGTCGCATTATACTTTGCCTGTAAAGAGAATACGAGCAAAGATGGAGTAGTATGGATGTTACATGGGACAAACTATAGAAGGTTTATCGGCAAAACTCAACATATTCCCGATGAAAAAACTGTAAAAGAAATCATAACCGAATTATTAAATAATGATCAGGGAATAGAATATCCGATACTATATACTCCGTATTATGTTGATTCTCGTATGAGCGCACAAAAAAGTTTTTTTTTAGTATGGGGATCGAAAAAAGATTCATTAGAGAAGTTGCTTCAAGATGAAAATTTGTTTATGGACCTTCCGGAAAACGATAACGGAGTGCGTTTGTATGGCGAGGCTCAGCAGAAAGATATTCTTTTTAAATTCATAATTCCCTCAGACAGAAAACAAATAATGATACATGAACTTGATAGTGTTGGTATAAACGAGAAAACCCTGTTCCCTGGGCTAGATGGTGTTGGACGATATGTCGAAAGGCAATATAGATTTGATTATAAAGAAACGATATCTCAACTATAATAATGTTTAAAGGCGGCATCAAGAACTGCTATTTCTTATAGTTTTCTTGTATAGTATAAGGCGAAAGAGAGTGCGAATATGTATTATTTTGATATTCCAAAAGACCCAAACTTAAAGTATTATGCAGAAAAACTCAGTTCTCTTATGGATAATTGGGAAAATGAGGTCGTTGAGTTTAAGGAAGCAAAGTCTTCACTTGATACAGATAAGATAGGCCGGTATTTTTCTGCTTTGAGCAACGAGGCAAATATAAAGCAAATACAATGTGGCTGGCTTGTATTTGGCGTAAGCGAAACTAAAGATAAACATCTTGTAGGCACTCATTATAAAGAAGGGCGTAGCGTTCTTTTGGAGCAGTTTAAGGGTGAGATTTCAAAAGGAACCACAGGGTTAATTACATTTGATGAGATTATTGAGCTGCATCTTGCTTCAGAAAATAAACTATTTCGAGTGCTTATGTTTAAGGTTCCTGCTGCCGCGACAGGTATACCTACTGAATGGAGAGGCCGTGCGTATGGGCGTGCGGGCGAGGATCTTGTTATATTACAGCAGGATAAAATCGACCGGATTAGATCACAGGAACGTTATGATTGGTCTAAGCAATTAATTGAGAACTCAAGCATTGCGTGTCTTAGCAAGGATGCGATTAGTTTTGCGAGAGAGCAGTTTAAAGAAAAGTTAGAAGATGAAGTAGCAAAAAAGGAAGTAGATACGCTTTCAGATGAAGATCTACTTACAAAGGTAAAGCTTATTGTAAACGGTAAGCTTACAAATGCAGCACTCCTTCTATTGGGTGATGAATCATACGATTATTTGTTTGCGACAGCACCCAAAATGATGTGGAGATTATATGGCTCTGATGGGTCAGACAAGGATTATGAAATATTCAGCATACCTTTTATAAATGTTGTAGATAGGGTGACGGCCAAGATCAGAAACCTTACATATCGATACATGCCAAATCAAATGACGTTGTTTCCACAGGAAACACAGCAGTATGATTCGTGGATGCTTCGAGAACTTTTGAATAATTGTATCGCACATACGAATTATAGGATCGGTGGTCGTATTTATATCAATGAATTTGAGGATAAGATAACTATTTCAAATCCAGGACAGTTCTTGCCGCAAAGCATAGAAAATGTTCTGCAGCCAAGTTATAATCCCCCATTCTACCTTAATCAGTTTCTTTCAGAAATAATGGTTAAGTTTAATATGATTGATACTGCTGCAATGGGCATTCGAAGAGTATACCGTATTCAGAGAGACAAGTTTTTACCACTTCCTGACTATGATCTCAGTAAATATAATCAGGTGGATGTTACTGTGTACGGAAAAACACTCAACAATAACTATATGCATATATTATTTAACCGACCAGATCTGGATTTACAGACAGTGTTTTTGCTGGACCAGGTTCAGAAAGGAAGGCGGCTTCCTGCAGATGCAGTAGCATTTTTAAGGAAAAACAAGCTCGTTGAGGGAAGGGCAACAAATCTCTATCTTTCTTTTAATGTCGCTACTGCCGTTGATCAGGAAGCGCAATATATAAAGAATAAGGGATTTGACGACAAATACTATAAAGATATGATAGTTCAGTATATAAAAAAATATGGAAAGGCTAAGAAACGCGATATCCGATCACTGATTATAGATAAACTCCCAGAGTCCTTATCAGATAAACAAAAAGAGAGTAAGGTTTCAAATCTGCTCACATCCCTTAGGATAGCAGGCGTGATTGAAACCGATTCGTCAAATCCGCAGTTATCAAATTGGATATTAAAAAGGTAAGCTCAATTAAGCGCAAGAATTAATGGACAAATTAAATGAGATCTAAATGAGCCCATGGCTAAAAGCGTTGAAATATCAACATATTCCAGCTTAATTAAAAATTATATTTATAATAATTTAAAAGAATTTGGAAAAATCTTACAAATGTCTTCAACGCTAATGTACCAACTTGTTTAGTTGGTGGAACCGGGATTAGTTGGTCTATTCAGTTGGTGAATTATATGTAAAGATATAAGAGGAAATAGATGATAAAAAGCAAAATAGATGGCCGCGATTATATCTATCAGATAGATGATGAAGACCGCGACGATATAAATGTTCGGAGAATCAATAAGAATAAAACAGATGCTTCTCTCAGACGGCTGAGAAACGCAATGACTTTAATTTGTGATGAGCTTGAAAAGGTATACGAAGGGAACCACAATTTATATGAGCTCATAGATGAAGAGGACATATTTTATGGAGATCTTCGACTAGAAGACGGGGATATACATATGCTCAGAGCAGCAAGAAACAGAATCGCTGAATTGGAAACGATGCTCCAAACACAGAATGATGATCTAGATTACGTTCCACCAAAGGAAATGATTACATTATCAGATCTTGGGTATAAGGCTGTAATGAATCGCACCCCGTTCTATGAAAAAACACTGGAAGATAGCGATGAGCAGGAAGTTGTTGAAGAAATATTGGTTACTAGTTCCGGAGATTATTTACGAAGGAAGAGAACTATTATTTGGGACAATACAACTTATGGCAGAAGTTCCAAAAGCATAAAGTATAAAAATCTCTCAATTGGGAAAAAGCTATATAAGACAATTCAAAACACTCTTCTTACGGGATGGAAATACGCAAGCATTTCAAAAGGTTGAACAATGTCGGATAATCTGATACAATACAAACACCGAAAGATGCTTTAAATTGCAAGCACTAAAGCATCTTTGGCAACAATACGGCAACAGGAAATCGGATAGTCCGTGCCTGTAGGATAATGCTAATAGCTTAGATAGCAGGAATCAAATCTCTTATACAAAATTGTTTAAGATTAGTTTTCTGCTGGCGAGTGGGAGTAGTTGAGGAAAGGCCGAAATGCCTTGGAATTACAGGGCCTTTGGAAATGAAAGACCGCATTCGGCAACGTTTTGGCAACATCTGATAAAAACTCCATCGTATAGATAAACAATGAGCTACCTGATTTGTGGAAAACCAGGTAGCTCATTTTGTTTTATCTGAAAGGAAATCTTATGTATCTATCTGTTGAACACGTCCT
>Ga0256407_10009074_pt1 | contig 14343 bp, 6 predicted proteins | sample RumenRJG_04DNA_FD_193489 | JGI IMG/M metagenome (GOLD analysis project Ga0256407, IMG submission 193489) | Bovine rumen microbial communities from Lethbridge, Alberta, Canada - RJG_04 | ecosystem: Host-associated > Mammals > Digestive system > Stomach > Rumen | place: Canada: Alberta | collected... | reverse complement strand
ATTTACATTAATCATTGATTTACTTTCTCTTTCTCTTGGAGTATCATATTTTAATCTTCTTTCATATTCTTTTTTTGCTATTTCTGTTTCTCCTATTTTTTGATATAAAGAATTTATTTCTTTTTCCATTTTTTCTTTCCTTTGATTATTTTGATTTTTTAAATTTTCTGTTAATTCATTTAAATCTTTAATTTTTTTTTGTAAATCTTCTATTTTCATATTTAATATTTGATTATTTGTTTCTTTATCAGAAATTTCTTTTTTTAATTTTTTAATTTCTTCATTTGAATTTGAATTTAAATTATTATTACTTATCATTAATCCATTTTCTTTTTCTTTATTTATTTTATCATATTCTCTTTTATAATAATCTCTTTCAGTTTTGACTTCTTCTAATTCATTTTCTAAAGACTCTACTTTTTTTTTTAATTCTTCTTCATACATTGAATTACCATTCATAATACCATTAAGTTGATCATATCCTTGATTTGCTCCAGGTTTTTTTTTTATCGGTTTTTTCTTTACATTTTTATTACTCGATTCACTTTTATTATTTACTTTTTGATTTTTTGAAGTACTTTTATTAGAAACATTTTTTGAATTAGTTTCAAATGATTTAGTTTTATCATTATTATTATTTTCTTCTATATAAGTTGATTCCTCAACTACATTTTCTTCATTTTCTTTTTCGTTTTCTTTTTCATTTTCATTTTCTATTTCTTTTTTATTTTCTTTTTTTTCTCTTAAAGCTAAAATTTTTCTGCAATAATTAATTTTTTTATTTATTCTAAACCAACGATAATATTTTTGAATAATTAAAACTTGTTTTCTTTCATCAGCAATAAAATCTCTTACAATCATCATTTTAAAATAACTTTGAATTTTCATGGCTGCATTTCTATGTTTTCTAAAAAATTTCCTAGCTTTCATTCCTCTAAAAGTACTTTGAATTAAATAAATATATTTAATTCTATTTAACTTATAATCTAAAATAGTTTTAACTTCTTCTTTCATAAAAACAATTTTTTTCCCAACTTGTATCATTTTTTTTTTTCCGGAACAAACATCTTTCATTTCTTTTAAATTCATAAGACTTTTTAACATTTTTTCAACAGCTACAGTATAATTATTAATTTCCTTAATATTAATATCAGGACATAAAGGATGATAAGTTTTATAAAATTCTTCTTTTGTTCTTCTAATATTATAACCTTGTTTTCTTATTTTAATTGCTTCTAATACACCAGCACATAATAATTGATCCATAACATCAATTGAGTCTAAAATTTTTGGTGACTTTAATGAATTTGGTTTAATACATTTTACATATCTTGGATTTGACTCACTTAACATTTTTAATAATTCATCTAATTGATTTTTAAATTGTTTTGATAAAGTATCACTTTGTAATTTATTTGGCCCTTTTGAATTACTTTGTTTTGAATTTTCTCTTAAATTTGTTTCAAATAATTTTTTAATTAATTTATTATTACTTTGTAATAAAGCTTCAGTAATATCATTTGTAATTTGATCTAAATTTTTTTCTATAAAACCTCTTACATCATATGCAATCATTCCAGCATAATGATTAATGGTAATTTTAGGTTCATGTGCTTCTTCTTCACCTAAAGCATCATTACTTTTTAATAATTGATAAACATTATTTTTGAATTTAATATCAGTTGGATTTGGTGTTAATGGTTCACTATCTAATAAACCAAAAATTGATATTTTCCCATTGTCTATTAATTCTATTATATTTTTATTATCTACGAATTCTACTTGTGTCCAATCAATACCTTCTTTTTTATATGTTTGTTGTTCTAATTTAAATATGTGATTATTGAAATATTGTTGAAGTCTTTCATTTGCATAATTTATACATAATTGTTCAAATGAATTGTGTTCAAAGTTTTCAAAACCGAAAATATCAAGAATACCAATTTTATGAACATTTGAACTTTTAACTTTAATCATTTCTTCTTTATTTGCTATAGCTTTGTTTACTTTATATACTATATAATCAAATAATTTACTATATAATGATTTTGCTATTGCATCACGAGAATTATATGCTTGATCAACATTTAATTCTCTTTTTATTATTCCTTCACCTTTAATATTCAATTTTTTCTTTGTTAAAATTTCTGCTAAGACTTGATTATCAATTCCTAAAAATGTTGCAGCATTCATGAAATCTTCTTTTTTATCTTCATCAATTTTAGCAATAACATTATTTTGAGTAGTTTCTTTAACAAAAGTAATATTTCCTAAATACAAAATAGCACTTAAAATTCTGAAAATATAATTAATTTCATTTGAACTAAAATTTAATTTTTCCATACAAGATTTAGTTTCTTTATAATTTTCTACATCATCAATATCATCAATATCAAAAGTTCCTTTATTTAAATAATCATAATAATCCAAATCTTTTAATTTATACATTTCCTTTTCTTCATTACTAGCTCCAAGTATAAATTGATAAAAAATATGATAACTTCTTTCTTCACTTTGAATATTAACAACTCTACTTTTCTCAAGTAAATAATTATAAATTCTAGCACTTAAAATTTTCCCTTTATCAGTAAAACTAACTTGAATAAATTTCCCAAATCGACTTGAATTATTATTTTTAACAGTTTTGGCATTACCAAAAGCTTCAAGTAAAGGATTAGAATCTAGAACTTGTTTTTCAACAGTTAAAACATTTTTATCAACATTAGTTAAATCAAGAGAGGAAATAGCTAAATATCTCAATATAATTTTAGTACTTTCAGTTTTACCAGAACCACTTTCACCACTAATAATGAGACTTTGATTTTTCTTATCATTTATCATATCTCTATAAGCAGCCTCTGCTAAATGATATAAATGTGGTTTTGGAGGTGAAATTTTAGTTGGATCTTTTTTTAATTGATTAAAATAATCTTTATATAATTTTATAATTTTTTCTGTATAAATATTTAATTTTTTATATGGATTTACTGCAATTAATATTGGCATTCCTATAAATGAATATATTTTATCTTCAGAAAATCTTTCCCTTGTATTATGAAGGAGAGTTTGTTGGTTAAAGTCACCTAATTGAAGAAGATCGTCAACACCTTTTAAGCATGCTGGGTCAACTTCTATTAAAGATAGTGACTTGCTTATTTCTCTACTTTCATCTTCGTCATTTATTGATATTAGGACTTTGAATGAGGAATCTGTTTCTTCAATTATTTTTGCTGGAATCCAACTATATGCTTCATCTTCTATCCATATATATTTTCCTTTTAGAGACATTTTTTTTGAATTATTTATTTTTTATTTATTCTTTTTGCTTATTAAATAGATAATAATTGTATTTTTTTATTTACTATTTAAATAATAGAATTAAATAATAAATTAATTTTTTATATTCTGAATAAATTATAATTATTAATTAAATGATGGATTTTGACTAATAAATTTGTACCTAATTTAGTTAAAATGTGGAAAATATTATATAAATCATCAAATATAAATATTAAATTTTCATTTGACTAATTATTACTAAACTATTAAAGTTTTAAATAAAAATTCATTTAATTTACTCTAAACAAAATAAAATCTCCAAATTTATTTTAATATAATTTATTTATTAAAATAAGTGGAATGACGTATAGAACTATTAATATTATTTAAAGATAATAATAAATTATATCCAATGATAAATAATATGTCTACTTATATAAATCAATTTAATAGTGATCCAGGAATGAAAAGAAAAGAAAATTGTAATCAATTATATTCATTTATATTATATAAAACTCCAAATTTAAGAGAATATTATACAAAAATGCAAAAATTAAGAATAATTCAAAAAAATTTAGTATATTTAATTGGATTTTCAAAAGATTTAGCATATAATGAAAATCTTTTATCATCATTTGAATATTTAGGACAATATGGTCATATCATAAAATTAAAAGTAAACAAAAATAAAAGTTATAATACAAATAACCCAAATGGTCCAAGTTTTTCATGTCATGTTACATATTCATCCCTTTCTGAAAGTTCTCTTGCAATTTTATCTTTAGATAATATAATTTTTGAAAATCATATTTTTAAAGCATCATATGGAACAACTAAATATTGTTCTAATTTTTTATATGGCTCTGTTTGTATGAATAAAGATTGTTTATATTTACATTCATTAGCAAATGATAATGATATTATTTATAGAGATGAAATGAATTCCAATAAACAAATTTTTGCAAATCAATATATTATGGCAATTGAATTAAGTGGTATTTTTACTAATAAAAAAGTTGAAAATTATTTAAAGAATGAAATTAGTAATAAAAGAACAATTTTTCCAAATGCAAGTAATGTTTATAACAATGATATTGTTAAGGAATATTATGAAAGAAATAAAGATAAAATTGATAAAAATAAAAAAAATAAAAAAATTTTTACAATAATGGGTTTGAATAATTTATATAAAAGACAAGAAAAATCAAGATTTGATTTTGCATCAAATACAATAATAAATAATGAAAATGATGTAAGTGATGTTCCTTTAGAAATTAGTAATTTTATTTCAAAAAATATTAAAAGAAGTATATTATTTAAAAAAGAAAAAGATGAAATTTCTGAATATTATTTCTCAATTAAAAAATCAAACGAAGCTGAAGATCGTTGGAGATCTTTAGTTAATACTTTGGAAATGTATAATTCATTTAATAATTGTAATAATAGTATTAAGAAATATGAAAATGAAAATATAATTGTAGTATCCAAATTTAATAGTTATTAAAAATATTTGTAGTGTGATTTTTCAAAATTTACTCATTTAATTTTCTTTATTTACAATTCAAATTTAAATTTATTCAAAATATATATAAATATATATTATTATTAATAAACATTTTTATTAATTTTATTTGAATAAATATTATTAAACTATAGAGTTTTATAATATTTCATATTATTATTTATTTAAATTATTTTATTATATCATTAAGAATGGCAAAATTTGGAAAAAAATATAGACAATTGCAAATAAAGACATGGGAAAAAGAATATATAGATTATAAAGGATTAAAACATTTCATAAAAGAAAAAAAAGAATATGGTACATTAGAAGGAGAAAAAGAAGATGTAATAAATTCTTTCAAACTTCACTTAGATAAAGAATTAAAGAAATTTTATTTATTTTTTATAAATCAAGAAAGAGAATTATATCTTCAAATAAATACTCGTCTTCATTATAGAGGCTCATATTTATCATTAGATTTAGAAGGAATTGTAAAAGAATTTGAAGAAATAATAAAAATTGCAGATTTATGTTGTAATCTCGCATCATATGTTAATTTAAATATACAAGCAATTAATAAAATATTAAAAAAAGCTGATCATAAATTAATTTATATAAAACCTAATTTATCTAATGATTATATAGTTGAAAAATTCAGTATGAAAAATAGTGATTTATTATATATTTTTCAATATAAAATGATTGATGAAGTTACTGCAGTTATTGATGACTTAAGAGATGAATTAGAATATTATCATAATTTACATTTTAATAATATTCAAATCGGAAATCTTAAAGAATCTTTAATTAATATTGTTAATGATGAAAATGAAGCTAAAAAATTTAATTTTAATGAAAAGAAAAATAATTGTGAATTTCTTATTAAAAAAGCTGAAGTTATTTTCCAAGATACACAAAGATATTTTAGAGCTTGGAATAGAATATATGAATTTTATGAATATAAACAAGAATCAACTTTAATGAAAACAACATTAAAATTTAATAAAGAATCTTTTAATTCAATTGTAAATAAAATTAATATTGTAATGAGTGTTTCAAATGAGAGAAATATATTTATTTCACTTTTGCAAACTTGTTTTATGAATTCTTGTTATTCATATATATTTCCAATTATATTAAATATAACATCATCAAAATATCAAACAAATAATTTACAAAAAAATATATATTTACTAATAATTGGAATGACACCAATTGGTGGATTATTATCAATGATATATTTAAAATATTTAATATATAAAACATATAAAACTCCAATGGTAATTTCATGTATTTTAGGAATCATAGGAACTTTATTAGTAATATTATACCAAAATAATACTTATTGTTTATGTTTATCAAGATTACTTTTTGGTTTTGGAATAAATACAACAGTAAATAGAAAATATTTATTAGATTTTATCCCCAAAAAAAAAATATCAATATATTTAATATACTTTAAATTATTATCAATATTTGGAATGTCATTAGGATTCTTCTTAACATTTATATGTTCATTATTTAATAAAAAAACTGAATCTATTACTATAATATCATCATTAGTTTTATTATTTTTTGCAATATTAATTTTAGCTTTTGTATATTTTGGTTATACTGAACCAGTTGATAAAGAATTTAGTGTTTATGCAGAGGGTCAAGCACCAACAGAAGCTGTTTCAAGGGGAGAAATTATATCAATTGATGATTATATGACTAATTATGAAAGTGAAAAATTAAATGAATTAAATAATAAATTAAGTTTATTTAATGATGAAAATAATTTTGATGATACTAATTTATTATCTAATTCAATTGAAGATATTATTATGAGAGAAATGCAACCACAAGGTATTTTAAGTAAGGCATTTTTTGCTATTATATTTTATGCTTTTATTACTAAATTTCAAATATTTACTTTTATTTCTTTAACTCCAATTTTTTCTTCTGTTTCTCATTCAAACAATATTGATGTAATTAAATCCACTTCAATTTTATATTTTATTACTTTTATTATTTTTATAATAATTTATTTTTTGAATTTGTTTTATATAAGTGTTAAAATTGAAAGGACAAAATATATTTTAATTTTAGGATTAATTATTGGAATATGTGAAATATTAATAATTCCTCTTTGTAGAAAGGATCTTTATTTTATTTATTCTATTTTATTCGTTCTTACTATTAATGTAGCCTTTGTTTGTGAAGATGAAATATTTTATTTTTTTGCTAAGACTATTCCTTATCAATTTGAAATTTTAAATATTAAAGCAATTACTATTATTCATATAATGGGATATTTAGGAGAAATTTGTGGTTGTTTTCTTGGTTTAATTACTTTTGTTTTTAGTGCAAATCATCAAAGACTTATTGTGAAATATAATATTATTATTGTTGTTATATTAATTTGTCTTTTAGAATTATTCTTTTTCATTTATTCAGAAAAATTGAAAGAAAAACCAATTAGGAGAATAATGTATAAGAGAAATGCAAGAAAAATTCAAAGAATGGAATTTTAAATTATTAATTAAAATTGTTTTACATAATAATTAAATAATTATTTAAATTTTATAATATAAAATTAGTAAAAGAAAAAAAGTTTAACTACCTTTTAGAAAATAAAAATTATTTAACAAAAAAAATTATTAACTTGATAAGTTTTTTGAGATAAACCAATATCTTTAGTGGGAACTAAAAATTTGGAATTTACTTGATTTGAAAGTCTTCTTATTAAATCTTTATTTTCTTTTTCCAATTGTATTATTCTTTTATTTAAATTTTCTTTATTAATTTCAAGATTTTGTAATTTCTCTTTTAAAATATTATTTTCATTCTCCTTATTATAAATATTATTTGATATATTACCTTTTTTGTCAATTATATTTTTTAAAAAATTTTTTTCCTTTTCCATTTCTTTAAATTTAAATTCATATAATTCTTTTTTTTCTTCTAATTTGTATTTATTAATTTTTTCATTATTATAATCATTTAACATATTATTTTTGTTTTCATTTTCTTTTTTTAATAATTCAATTTCATTTTCATATTGGAATAATTTATCATTTAACATATTATATTCTTCTTGATATTCATTTTTTTTATTTTCAATAATGCTTTTCAATTCATTATTTTCAATTTTCAAATTTTGATTTTCATTTAACAACTTTGAAAAATCATTTTTAAAAATATTATTTTGATTTCTCAATCCATCTATTTTTTCATTATTTAAATTTAAATCATTATTAAATGAAAAATTATTACTTAAAGAATCATTTTTAAATAATTTATCATTAATATCACTTAAATGTTTTTTTCTACAACCAATTCTAATTTTTTTATGCATTAATTTCCTTGGTATTATACTATGAACTGCAGTATCACATTGAGAACATAATGTATTAAATAAAATAGGACAATCCTCACATTTATATTCTGCATAATTTGATTGACATCTTAAACAAATAGGATCTATTAAATTTTTCATTAAATTTTTAATTTTTATAAATTTTAAATTAAAAAAAAATTCAAAAAAAAAAAATTTAAAAAATTAACAATCAAAATCATTTGTTGATTTTGTTTCATTTACTAAATCAATTTTTTCAAGAGTTAATTCAAAAATATTAAGTAATTTATTTTCATTATCTTCTCTTGTAGTTTTTTCAATTCTCATATTCTTATTAAAATTATTTAAAGATCTTTTAACATCATCTAAATTTTCTTGATCTGTATCTTCTCTTTTTCTAATTTCATTATTTATTTTATCTTGAAATTCTTTTGAATTTTTATCAATTAAATATTTTAATTCATTATCTTTTTTTTCTCTTTCATTTTTTTCAAATTTAACTGTATTAGTTAATTTAGGTAATTCCCTTGACATTAAAGTTTTTAAATATTCAATTTTATCAAATCTATCTTTTCCATCTTCTGTTATTTTTAATTTCATATCATTAAATTTAGAATCAATAATTTTATTCATTTTATCTTCAATTATTTTTCTATGATCTTGTTCTTGTTCATATCTTAAATCAAATTTTTTTTCTAAATTTGATAATAAAATAGTCCTATCATTTAATCTTTGATTTTCATTTTTTTTCATTTGATCTAGTAAAGAATATAAATTTAATATTGATTCTTTTATTTCAGAAAATTTATTAGAATTATATTGTATTGAATCATTTAATTGTTGATATGCTGTGTCAATTTTACTTTGAATAAATAAATTTTTGTTATTTTTTTCTTGTTGAATTTTTGAATTTACAATATCTAATTTATCATTTAATCTTGATAATCTTGTTGATGATTGAAATGAACAATCTGAACAAGTTGATGGACAAGAACATGGATTGTAATACATTTAAGTTTTATTTATATTTTTGTTATTTTTATTAAATAATAAATTTAATTTTTTTCTTATTTTATATGATAATAATAGGAAAATAATTTTTTACTGAATATTTTTTAGTTATTTATTATTTATTTTATATTAAAATCAATTTGATGGGATGCAAAATTCCAAAACGATCTGATATTAAAGTTATTTCTAAAACATTTTCTGAAAGAACTTTAGGAAGTCCAAGAGTAAAATCTGATAAGGCTTTTTCTAATAATTATAAATATACTATTTCAGAAAAAGTCTATAAATCTTATAATAATAAAATTACTCCTAATCTTTGGAAAAAAGTATTTGATTTTTTACCATATCAAGATTTAAAAGAAGTTGCTAAAGTGAATAGAAAATTTAATATAAAATGTAAATCTTATACAATTTTATTAAAATTTTTTCAAAATAAAGATGATTATGATGATTGTAATTCTTATATTAAAAAACAATCTTTTGATTCTTTAAGTCAATTACAAATTTCTAATGATTCTAAATCTTAAAATTATTATTAGGATTTTATAATGTAAATAAATATAACTTTTCTCTTTTTAAAATTTTAATGATATGATTGAAATGATTTTTAAAAATTTAACTTTTATATTATAATTTAATGTATTTTTAATAAATTATTATAAAAATATTTATATATATTTTTTTCACAAAAAAAATGAAATTATAAAATTTAATTTAAGGAGAAAAATTCATAATTAATTTTTGGATATTACATAAAAAAAATAAAAAATAAATAATAAAAAAATGAAAATAGAATTAGTTGATTTAGCAACACCTCTTAATTCTGAAGATACCGAATCAGAAGATCAAAAAGAAAAATTAAATGTATGTGAAAGATTTAAAAAAACTTCGATATTAAGTCAATTATTTTTTATTTGGGTACTTCCTCTTTTTAATTTATCAAGAAACAAAACATTAAATTTTGATAATTTAACAAATGGAATTAAAATACCATTTAATACCAATATTTCTCAAAGACACATTTTAATTCCTCAAGAAAAATTAAATGAATATTATTATAATAAAAATAAAAAAACATATCATAGATTATTTTTAACAATATTATTAGCAAATATAAAAGAAATAACATTAGTTTTAATTTTATCTCTTTTTTTAATTTCAACAAGAATTGGTCAAATTATTTTATTAAAAAGAGTAATTATGATATTTGAAGAACCTAATAAAGAAACTTTTGGATATGATTTAATTTTTTATTCAATTTTATTAATAATTGTAAAATTATCTCAAATTATTGTTAATCATTATAATAATTATAAAACTCAAACTATGTGTTGTAATGCAAGCTCATCTTTAATTGGCTTTATATATAGTAAATTATTAGTTTCTTCTATTTTTATCAGTGATGATTTTAATAAAGGGAAATTTATAAATTTTATACAAAATGATGCTGAAACTGTTAATTTTTTATTATTTTATGCTCCTATGACTATTGTTGTACCTTTCCAAATACTTTTGAATATTTATATGTTATTTAATTTATTTGGTAGTTCATTTATTTATTCTTTGATATGTTTTATATTATTAGTAGCTCTAGCTTGGTTTGTAGAAGAATTTTATATTTATAATCAAAGAACTTTATTATCAATCAAAGATGATAGAATTAAAGTAACAAATTCAATTCTTCAAATGATAAAAATGATTAAAATGTTATCATATGAAGAAATATCATATAATCAAATTCAAATAAAAAGAAATATCGAATTAAATACAATGAGAAAAATCCAAAATATATTTGTTTTAAGTTCATTTATTCATTGGGTAATACCATTTGCCTTATCAGCAGTAAGTATAGGAGTTCATACTGCAATATATGGTCATATGAAAATCGAAAATATAATAGTCGCAATAGAAATATATGATTCTATAGCATATCCATTATATAGACTTCCAATATTTATAACAAGTTTACTAAACACAATAATTAGTATGAAAAGAATAGAAGGATTTTTAAATATAAAAGAAACTCATATGAAAAGTAGTATGAATCCAGAAAATGAAAAAAGTGAATATGCGTTAATATACAAAGATTTAAATTTAGGTAATATAGATTCAAACAAAATCCTATTAAAAAATTTAAATATACAAATAAAAAAAGGAGAATTTGTAGGAATAATGGGAGAAACTGGTTCAGGAAAAACATTATTCGTAAATAGTATGTTAAATTACTTTGATGTAATAACGAAAGAACATGGAGGTTCTGATAATTCAATATTTAAAATAAATGGTAGTATCTCATATGCTTCTCAATATCCTTTCATTGTAAATGATACAGTGAAAAATAATATTATTTTTTATAGTGAAGAAGATGATGATAGATATGATAAAGTTTGTGAATTGTGTCAATTAATAGAAGATATTGCTGGATTACCTGGAATGGATTTTACTGAAATTAGTTGTAATGGTACCAATTTAAGTGGAGGACAAAAAGCTCGTATTAATTTAGCAAGATCTTTATATGGAGATACTGATATTTATATTTTTGATGATCCAATATCTAGTGTTGATGCAATTGTTTCCAATGTTATTTTTGAACAAGTTTTTCTTGAGTTTTTAAAAAATAAAACTAGGATTTTATGTTGGAATAAATTATTTGGATTAAAATATATGGATAAGATTATTTATTTTGATAATAATGAAATAATTTTTAATGGAACTTATGATGAGTTTATTAAAACTGAAATGTATGAAAAATTACTTAAAGCTGAAAGAAATAAAAAAACTGGTAAAAGTTTAAAAAGTTTAGTTAAAGAAGATATTTTGAATCCAATTAAAAAATCACAAACTAAAACAGTTTTATCAATTAGAAAAGATTCTGTTGAAGAATTATCAGTTAAAAGATCAAATTCAAGTGCAATGTTATATTTACAAAAAGGAAAACTAATAAATGATAAAAATAAAAAGGGAAAAATTGAAGAAGGGAAATTTTATACTTATTGTAATTTCTTTAAAAAAATGGGAGGAAATTCATATTTTCTTTCTATAATTATTTTATTTTTATCAATACTTTGGCAAATTTTTCAAGTAATGAATAATTATTGGTTAACAAGATGGTCTGATGCAAATATTAAAGATGCAAATTTATATAAACATGAAAATTCAAATTTATATTTTTATTTAGTTTATTGTATGATTGGTTTATTAAGTTTATTATTTTTATTTTTGAGAGAATTCCTCTTAACAAGAGGAAATATTTTAGTAAGTAAAATATTACATAATAAAATGGTAAAAAGAATAATGAAAGCTCCTGTAAATACTTTTCATGATGTAATTCCTTTAGGACAAATTATAAATATATTAAATAATGATTTAGAAAAATGCAGACAAATAGTTAAATTTTATGGTTTTATAACAAGAGGAATTTCTCAATTAATATCTTCATTAATTATATGTTATATCTTTAATAAATATTCAATAATATTTGTTCCTATGTTATTTATTGCTGGATTATCATTAATTAAATATTATATTAAATGTGGTAGAGATATTAAAAAAGTTGAATGTGTTTCAGTCACTCCAATTTTTTCATGGTATAATGAAACTGTTAATAATATTGTTTCAATTAGAGCTTTTCATAAAGGACCAATTTTTCAAGGTAAATTTGATAATTTAGTATATCACAAATATTTAGTTTCCTTATATAAAAACGGTTTAAGTAATTGGTATACACTTTATTTAGAATTATGTGCTTTTCTTTATTTAGTTTTTATTGTTATTTTCTCAATTATTTTCCGTTATAATATATCACCAAGTGCAATTGGTTTATTATTAAAATATTCAATTGGTTTTTGTGATCAATTATTATTTTTCTTTGACTATTTAGCAAATATAGATAATGAAATGGTTCATTTTGAAAGATGTCAAAATTACACAAGATTAGTACATGAGAAATACAAACCAAAAAATTCTCCATTTTTATTAAATAATAAAAAATTTGAAATACATAAACCATCAATAAGATTTGAAAATTACTCAGCAAGATATAGACCAAATACAGATATAATATTAGAAAAAATAAATATTAAAATTAAAGCTCATACAAGAATAGGAATTGTAGGAAGAAGTGGGAGTGGAAAAAGTTCTTTAATAAATGCAATTTATAGAATAATAGAACCAATAAAAGGAAAAATTTATATTGATGGAATTGATACTTCAAAAATACCATTAAATCAATTAAGAAGTGAAATGTGTATTGTACCTCAAGAACCATTTTTATTTGATTCTACTTTAAGATTTAATATTGATCCTGAAAATAAATATAGTAATGCAGAATTAATTACAGTATTAAATAAAATTAATTTTGATTTTTTCAAATTTGGTAAAAAAAATGTTTTAGATATGGAAATTGGACAATGTAATTTATCAATTGGAGAAAAGCAATTATTATGTTTTGCAAGAGCAATTTTATCAAAGAAAAAAATTGTAATTTTTGATGAAGCTACAGCAAATTTAGATAAACAAACTGAACAGGTTATTTATAAATGTGGTAAAGAATATTTTGATGGATGTACTGTTTTAATTATTGCTCATAAAATTATGAATGTTAAACATTGTGATAAAATCATTGTTATGGATAATGGAATGGTTTCTGAATTTGATACTCCTAAGAATTTATATAAAAATAAAGATAGTATTTTTAGATGGTTATGTGATAATGATAATATTGTTATTTGAATTTTTTTAAAAAGGGTTTTTTTAGTTTTAATTTTTTTTGATTTTAAAAAATAATTTTTGGTTATTATATTGATATAATTATAATAAATTAAAAATTTTTGATTATAATCAAAATTTCAAATATCTTTTCAAAGTATATTTTTATTTTTTATCTATGTAATAATTCAAAATTATATTTTAAAACATTATATCCTAAAAAAAAAAATTTAATAATTTCTATTTGAGAAAAAAATATAAATAATTGCATAAATAAAAAATATATTATAAAAAAAGAAATGTCAGAAGATATAATTATAAAACTCAAAAGTAATGATGAAAAAGAATTCACAATAAATAAAAAAGCAGTAGAACGTAGTCGTTTAGTTGCTGGAATATTAGCAGATTATGAAGATAACACAGAAGTTCCATTACCAGATGTTAATGGAACCACATTAGGAAGAATAGTAGAATATTTAAAACATTATGAAAATAGTGAACC
>Ga0256407_10009073_pt1 | contig 14344 bp, 13 predicted proteins | sample RumenRJG_04DNA_FD_193489 | JGI IMG/M metagenome (GOLD analysis project Ga0256407, IMG submission 193489) | Bovine rumen microbial communities from Lethbridge, Alberta, Canada - RJG_04 | ecosystem: Host-associated > Mammals > Digestive system > Stomach > Rumen | place: Canada: Alberta... | reverse complement strand
AGCTGACCAAACCTCAGCCCACCTTTTAGCATTTATTAGTCCTCTTTACTTATATAAAAGGGTTGGCTCGGAAATGTGGCAAAAACTAAACTTCTAAACAACTAAACTTCTAAACGGTTATAAAGTGTCAAGATGTTTCAAAATCTTCAAAAGACGCGAATTTGTGGCATTACGAGAAAATTTTTGCTACCTGCCCAGAGCGCAAATTTTCTCTAGTTAGGGAACAATTTTTCTCTTTAATAGTAGCTTTTTTGCATGATTTTCGATGGATAATAATGTAAAGAAAAATGAGCAGTAATCTCATCGATGGCTTGAATACTGTTCGCTGACGGTTTGAATACTGTTCGCTGACGGTTTGAATACTGCTTTCGGTTTACCGGTAGTAAGCGAACTATCTAAAGGAACTAAGCGAGCGGCCTACCGGTAGTAAACTGTCGGCGAGACAAAGTTTAGATGTTTAGCAAGTTTAGATGTTTAGAAGTTTAGATGTTTAGAAGTTTAGATTTTGGTATATATGTAAATATAAAAATTATAATTTTTTTCTTTTTTACTATAAATCCTAAATATCTAAACTCCTAAACTTCTTGGGTACGGGGAATAGTCCCGTCCCTTCCCTGCGGATTCTATCCGCAGAACCCACTCACCTCTCAACCAGCAATCGCCCAATCTCGTTCAAGGCCACGAATCGGTACCGTTGCGATTCCACAGGAATGGGGCTGTAACTATAGTGCTTCGCCTCAGCCTTCCGTTGCAAAGCCTCCTCTGTCGCCTTCATCACAACTGGATTGACGAAAGCGCTCGCCCCAGGTTCCATCAGCAACAGCTTACCCTTCGCACAAGCCTCGAAATAAACCCCGCCAGGTTTGTAGTAACGCTCATGAGGTGACCCCTCCTTCGGAAAGCCGTCGTTCAGCAGCACCACTAAAGGGTATCCCTTTTCTCGAACTATTCGGGCTATTTTCTGCTCACCCTTGCTGATTGCCGCCGTATAGGTCACCGCCCCATTATGCGCTGCTGCCAATACCTGTTGCAATCGTTCCTCTATTTGCCCTTCACTGGCCTCACGACTCATTTCCACCAATTGCCTTTCAGGCCAATCCAACAAGAAGTGGTTACCCATAGACGTGAACTGCAACCCACACACCTCCGTCTTGCGATGCATCTTGAAGAGATCGGGATTCTGCCTGCGCTGCCAAGCACGTTCCGTGTTGGCTTTCACATATTCTATCATAGCATGCAGTTGCCCTTTGTGCGTCAGCACACGATAGAATGGCGGCGCGTCATACAAGTTCTCAACAAACCCCAGTTTGCGTGCTTCCTCCTTGCATCCTTGCATATAGCCGCGTACCACCTGTCTGATGCTACGTGGTATTGTCCGCTGCACCTGGAGCACCATGTGATGGTGGTCAGGCATAACTTTGTCAGCAAGAATCTTCACCTCAGGGCACAACTCCAACAACCTCCGTTGCTGATTGATGAGTGCCCAGCCAATCGGCGTCTTTTCTATGACAGCCTCAGTACCATTATGCGTAAGCTTGCCAAACAGCGCCTGCCGAGCGTTTGCCACCATCGTCACATGTACGATGCATGGTTTGCGCCATGCTCCAGGCTCCAACCATGTATGCGTCTCGTTCTTTGGTATGTTTACGTTCTCGTTTGTCATCTTCGTTGGTGCGCTTGCGTTCTTGTTCGTCATTCGCAAAATGGAATTTTGCAGTCAAGCAACGAGACATCACAGCTTTATCCCGTTCTTTTCCATTCGGGTTGTATCCGCTTCTCTCTAAGTCCCGTTCCTTTTTCCGCGGATTGTATCCGCGTCTGCGTAACCTGTCCGCAAAGGTAATCATTATTTTGCAAACCCCAGCGAAAAAAGCAAATAATTATTGAATTCCCGTTCTTTCCTTATTCGTCACGTTTCTTTTTCTTATTGTCCCGTTCCTTTTCTGCGGATTGTATCCGCAACTTGCCCCTGCATATTCCCTCATCCCTCTCTTACACGCGATGAGAGAAACGCCGTTTCTCGAATAGCAACTTGCCGTTTCTCTATGAGCTAGAAGCCTAGTTACTCACGCATTTTCGATTGTAGAATTACGACTGAGCGCTGAACGTGTCAATGGTATCTGTCCCTTCGTCACCACCTGACATCACAAAATTTCGTGTTGTAAATGCTTCAGCTCATATTTACAAAGGATGGCCATATTATCCCTGCCCAGTTTATCCAAGCATTCTGCCATAGCTTTAAGAGCATAACACCTCTGATAGATATACTTCTTTTCGTATATTTCCAGAATCCGATACATAGGTAATACTTGTTCGAGCAGATGTAATGCCTTGTTATACTCACCTCTCTTTATATATATTCTTGAGAGGTTATCCATTGGAGCGGCATAATGATCTAGGTCCAAGGGAATAAAACCACGTGCACCATCATCTTCAAGGTCGTCATGGAAGTTTTTTATGCCTTCCTCACATATGAAAACCATTTCCTTATATATTTCAAATTCTTCATCAGAATCAACCTTACAATGCTCAAGGGCATCATACAAATCATGATAGCTTCTCTCTTCCATTATCTATTGTATTTAGTCAATTCTTTCACTTTTGAAAGACGCTTTTCAAGTTTCTCAATATATTCCTTTTGAGCATCTGGTATAATGCCTGTTAAGACTGATAATCTTTGGTCAGCAACATGTCTTGCTCCAATTTCATCCAGTCCCAAAGTTTCCATAAGTTTTTCAACTGCTTCTTTATAACTACGGCTATGCTTTAAGATTTGAATAGTCTCTTCTAGCCGATAGGCTGGAGTCAACATGGCCTTTTCCTGAATTAGTCTCTTCTCTGCATAACGACCCCAGTCGTTCATATGCCCATACATATAATAGAAAATGGAATGATTACCTAATGCAGGATTTTTTACGACTTTTGCCTTATCTATATCTTCTGCAAATAGTTCCTGAGCCTTGAGTAGATAGTTCTTTAAGTGTTCTTCGTTTCTCGAACGCCTGATATCCTCTGCCAACATTTCCAGGTTTGGATTGTACTTAAATAGTTTTGTACGGTCTTCTGTTCTTACCTCTTTTGTTTCCAAAAGGACTCCGTCCTTGATTTTAAATTTACGCTGTGTCATATTTAATTTTGATTTGATTCTAATAACTATCAATTACACACAAGTCATTTAGATGACCTCAATAAATAAGGGCGAACCAAATCGGCTAACTCTTTCATCCATTCCTCTGACCTTGGTTGATAGTTATCAACGAAATGGTTTGTGTGTAAAAGGATATGCTTGCCGTCCGTACTTTCATGTACATTAATAAATTCACCTTTTTTGAAATTATTGTTTGACTTGTACAAGGGTAAACTTTCTTTGGTTTTATCGTCAAACTGAGAGTATTCATCTTCTGAAACGACTATACCTTTATATTTATAGTTCATAACACCACCATCAAAATTCTGAATAATAGGTATTTCTTTATACCAGTCAATATAACGATAGACGCCTAATATCACAACAGGGAATTTTTTGAAGAAAGGATGAGATAAAATTCCCTTGGAGCTTAAACGCTGTTTTATAGATTCCTTTGTTGTATCATTCTTTTTACTTTGGGACATACAATTGGAACTTAATTCTGTCAAAAAGCAATGCTCATATAAATTGAGTTGCTGTCTTGGTTGTACTTGTAAGTCTTCAGGTAATAGCAAGTTAATGAATTGTTGATATGCTATCCAAGTTACAGATGTGCCCCTATTAAGTTTTTCCCAAGGTTTAGGATTATTTTTCGAATTATTGTCTTTCAGAAGCAGTTGACCATAGAAAGGGCGACGAGGATGGTAAGCATCCCATTTGCGAGCATCAAACCAATTTTCAATATTCTCTGGAGACTTATTTTTCCACGTATATGCATTTTTTGCAAATGTATAGTCATCACTTGGACAAGAACACTCTTTTCCAATAATAAGAATCTTTGAAGCAGGGTTTCCCTGACCTATATATGATTCATTCCCGTAATCATGTCGCAATAAATCTTGAAACTCGAACGGATAAAGTTGATAGAATTCCATAAGACTTAACTTTTTTATGCAAATATAGCAATTACTTTTGATTTCTTCAAACTTTTGGGGATTATATTTTCAGTTTTGCCTACTCATAGAAAGCGATATTAATTCTTAATTCTCTGCTAAGGGAATCATCCACCTTATGAATAAAACGGCATTTCCCAGCACACATTGCTGTTATATCTGCAGCCAATCTTGTATCTTCTGATGTCAGTGGAAAAGCCTTTGAAGAGAAGAGGGCAATCACAGCATTGCTATATGTTCCATATCCAAATGCATAGTACTTTTCTATCAATTCCTTCAGGTAACCTGCTCTTTTATTCTCGTCATCACAAAACGATTTGTAATTGTATTCAATGTATTGAGTAGAATAGAATAAATGACACAGGTCTTCGATGGGCAAACTAACGACATCTGTTTCTAAAGGCAGATTCTGTACTATAAATGCTCCTATCGTGCCTATGTGATGCCAATATTCACGTTCTATCTCCTTTCTGTCGTTCTCTACATTCTTTCTGTTAGAAAGATATTCTGAAAGGTCTTCAACAGATGGAACTTTGCCACCTGCCTCTTTGATTCTTCTAATGAATTCTAGGGCATCTCGTTTACCAAACGGTTCTTCGAAAATTTCCCGACTCCAACATTCAAACTGGACTCTTTGCCGTTCATTAGTAGGACAATAGGATGACGAATACCAGAGACAGCAAGCGGCAAGTTCTGCATAGGAAGCTTTAACATCAGGTGCTAGGACGAGTTCCTTAGCAAGCGAATATTCCCACAAGTCGTCTATCATCTCCTTAGCTGAAATATGAAATCCTGTACCGTACAATGGTCTGTTCTTGCTGACATTGCATATATCTCTATTGCCCTCGCCATGATGTTTAGGTTCCATCATTCGAAGTTTGTCGAACCGAGTTTTGTAACATGCCAGGCCATTCCTCTCGTCTGGACAGTACCGAGCAAGTTCCTTTGCAACCTCTTCAAAGGTAACACGGTTAAGTAATTCTTTGAATGTCATTACCTAAACTTTTTTTAACCAAGAAAACAGGTTTAATAATGTCATTTCGTAGTTTAGAATCATCTTTGAGACTTTCTCAAAAGGATAAGTGATGAACATGATTCTTTCTGGCTTATCGTCTTCGGCTTCAGAATGAGCAACGAATAATCGTTGGATAGGACCATCCTGAACATCACCCCCATACACATACCTCATACCGAACAATTCAGTTGGATCGAGATGCATAAGCTGATTGCCGTCAATCATTGTATAAATGATAACCTGAAAATGATTGAAGAAAGTATCTTTCAATAATTCTTCATCATACACGACATAATAGCAAATATCAAGGACTTTTAATTGCTTTCCGTTTTTGTCGTAAAGTAAATACTCAAATAGCTTTTGGAGGTATTTGAAGTCTTTCTTCTCGTTATCTGCTTTCTGTGTAACGACCAGGATTTTCGCGTCAGCATTGCCAATACCAATGCTTTTGTTGGGGAATCTTTCACCCAATCTCTTAAGTTCTTTTGAATGTGCCATATCTCTTCCGTTTTTCGCAAAGGTATGACACCGATATGTAACATGATTGCATATCAAAGGAAATTATTCATAGAAAGCGCGCATTTCCTGAATAATAGTTTTTATTTCCAGACGGAAATTGTTTGGCGAAAGTACTTCCAGTTGGTTTCCATGACTCAGTATCTCCTGAATAAAATCGTAGGTTGGTGCTATTTTGTATTCAAAAACGGTATACTCAGCTTTTGATTCTATCTCACGTTGACTATGATGCAGAGGAAGTGAACGTAGATAGTTGGGTTTCTCACGATACGCCTTCAATCGTATAGTTATAGGCTTTGCATCATGGAATACACCATAATAATCTGTGTAATAATCTGGGGGCGAGAAATTCTTTGGATAGGTGAATTTAGAGTCCAAGACTTCTACGCGTTTGATACGATCAAGTCCAAATCGGTGTATCTCTTTTTCTGGCAGTACAAGCGCCATCACATACCAACGACGTTTGAACAATCTGATGAAGTAAGGATTAACCTTTAGCTCTTCAACGATATGACCAAAGAAGTCCTCATAATCGACTACTATTTGGCGGTTCTCACGCATCGCTGTCATAATGGCTTCAAGGTAGTACCGTCCAGATGGCACATCCTCCAACATGATTCTGTCGCTAATAGCGCGATTATCCATCAAGAGATTGCTGACAGCAAAAGAATCGAGCAACCATTTGTTGATGTAATCGCTCTCCAGCACATCAGGGTTGTCTATATAATATAGGTTTGAACCTCTCTGACATTCAATTACAACCCCAAATAGCATCAGGATAGCATTTCTGTGATTATGGAAAGTTCGAAGTTTTAAAGGTTGGTGCTGATCATTGATATAGGCATTATCCCATTTGCTGGCAATATTCTCAAAAGAAATTTTGCCTGCGTCATAGATTGTGGAGATTAGCCACATGTATTTTGCATATAGTCTATCTGTCATTTTTGACTATTTAATTCAATAGAATGTCATTGCTCATAACGTTTTAGTTTCTGCAAAGATAAAAACAATTTCGCAATCTTCCAAATTATTCACTATCATTTTGCTGCCTCAATTTTTTTTTTCGTACATATGTTTTTTTTAATTCACAGTCGGTGAACATAAGTTCGTGGTGCATGAACATATGTTCACGCACTGCGAACATAAGTTCAAGGCGCACGAACATAAAAAATATAGAAGAGAAAAGGACAATGAGATACATAACAGACCAAAGAAAAATCTTCCTAATTGCTTCGTTACTACAACTTTTTTTCGTACTTTTGCAAATTGAAATGTGATAAACAAAATATAAACATCAATAAAATACATTGGAACTATGAACAAGAGTGAACTGAAACCAGCTGCGGTCTTCGAGCAATTTGCGAAGATTAACCAGATTCCACGTCCTTCGAAGCGTGAGGAGAAGATGATTGCATACCTGAAAGAGTGGGGCGAGAGCCACGGACTGCCGACGAATGTCGACGAGACGGGTAACGTTATTATCCGTAAGGCGGCAACCCCAGGTATGGAGAACCGCAAGACGGTCATCCTGCAGAGCCACATGGATATGGTGTGTGACAAACTGGTGGACTATCAGATTGACTTCGACAACGACCCCATCAAGACCTACATCGATGGTGAGTGGCTGACTGCCGAAGGTACCACACTGGGTGCCGACGATGGTATCGGCTGTGCGATGGAGTTGGCATTACTGGAGAGCAACGACATTGAGCACGGACCCATCGAGTGCGTCTTCACACGCGACGAGGAGACGGGTCTTTCTGGGGCCGAGGGTATGAAGGCAGGCTTCATGACGGGCGACTACCTGATTAACCTTGACTCAGAGGACGAGGGCGAGATTTTCGTAAGCTGTGCTGGTGGTCGCAACACCACCGCTAAGTTTACCTTCCAGCGCACGGAGGTGCCTGCTGGCTATTTCTTCATGCGTGCCCAGCTGAAGGGCTTGGTCGGTGGTCACTCTGGCGACGATATCAACAAGCAGCGTGCCAATGCCATCAAGCTGTTGGGTCGTTTCCTCTTCCAGACCATCAATCGCTACGAAGGTGTCCGTCTGGCTCAGTTCAATAGTGGTAAGATGCACAATGCCATCCCTCGCGACGGCATGTTCGTTATCGCTGTCCCCAACGCACTGAAGGAGAATGTCAAGGCCGACTGGAACGTCTTTGCTGCTGAGGTGGAGGATGAGTTCCACGTAACGGATACGCAGATGGTATGGACCATGGAGTCAACGGATGCAGAGTCTATCATCGAGAATACGGTGGCCCGTAACTTCATATTTGCCCTGCAGGCTGTCGACAATGGTATCTATGCCATCTGTCAGGACCCTGCCTTGAACGGAATGGTTGAGACCAGTAGCAATATTGCCAGCGTTGAGACCAAGGATAACGAGATTGTCATCGTTTCGTCGCAGCGTTCTAACGTCATGTCTAACCTCGACAACATGTGTGCCACCATCCGCGCTACCTTCCAGTTGGCTGGTGCTGAGGCTGAGTCTGGCGATGGCTATCCTGCCTGGAAGATGCGCTCTAACAGCGAGCTGCAGAAGATTGTCAAGGAGTCGTATGTGAAGCTGTTTGGCAAGGAACCCATTGTGCGTGGCATCCATGCCGGTCTGGAGTGCGGCCTGTTCTCTGAGCGTTATCCCAATCTCGACATGGTGTCGTTTGGTCCTACGCTGCGCTTTGTGCATACTCCTGAGGAGCGCCTGCACATTCCTACCGTCCAGATGGTATGGGACCACCTGCTCGATGTCCTCAAGAACATTCCTGCCAAATGAAACGTATCTATATTATAATAGGTGTAGCCCTGTTGTTGCTGGCCTCGTGCACGCAACAGCGGGCTAAATCTGTTGCGAAGGATTTTATGGCGGCATATATCTCCGACGATGCCGACTACTTGGACTTCTCTGCTGTTGACAGCACGCGAGCCATCAGCGATTCGCTCGTGCAGGTCTTGCGCCAGCGTGGTCCAAAGGGTGCCTGCTACGAGGAGCGCACGTCCAGGACACTCTATCTCTTGCGTGCCAAGTACCTGCTCGACGACGATACCTGCAGCACCACGTTCTACATGAATCCGGATATGGCAGGCGTTGTTGCTGTCAAGAACAATTAGGCCCTGTTCCCCTTCTATCAAGAAGGGTTTTTTATATCCTCTCAACCTGCTTCACACCCTTCACGGTGCGAAGCTTTTTAATGAGAGTTTCTAAGCGAGTATTGTCGTCAATCATGATGGTCAGGTTGCCGCTGAACAGTCCGTCGTGAGAGTCTATATTGATGCTACGAAGTATCAGCTTCTCGTCGCGCGAGATGATGTTTGTCAGGTTGTTCACGATGCCGATATCATCGTTGCCGATGATGCGCAGGGTGATGGCATACTGCGATGACCCCTTGCCGCTCCACTTCGCCTTGACGATGCGGTAGCCGAAACGCTTTCTCAGCTCTGGGGCGTTGGGACAGTCCTCGCGGTGTATCTTGATGCCGCCATTGATGGTGACGAAACCAAACACCTTGTCACCATAGATGGGCTGACAGCAGCGTGCCAGTTGGTAATCGATGCCTTTCAGGTTGCGGTCAATGACGAGGACGTCGTCAGCAAGCTTGGCATTGGAGGTTGGCAACTTTGAGTCGTCCAGCACAAAGTCGGCAGCAGTCTGTGCCACGTTGTTACCTGTTACGGGTTGGTCGCCCTGCTGCAACTCCACATATTTCTCTATGATGGTGTTTACGTCCAATTCGCCATTGGCCACCTGACGATAGAAGTCGCTGACCTCCTTGAAGCCTAACTTGCGGATGAGCAGCTGCATGATGCTGTCGTCCATCTCCAACTTACGGTTCTTGAACTTACGCTCCAGGGTCTCCTTGGCAAAGAGTCCCTCCTTCACCTGCGTCTCCTTCAGCGCCAGTCGAATCTTCGACTTGGCACGTGACGTCTTGGCAATGTTCAGCCAGTCCTGCTTGGGCTTCTGGTTCGACGAGGTCATAATCTCCACCTGGTCGCCGCTCTGCAACTCCTGACGCAGCGTGACCACCTTGCCGTTGATGCGAGCACCCGTACAGGCACTGCCTATCTTCGAGTGGATGTGGTAGGCGAAGTCGAGAACGGTGGCACCCTTGGGGAACTTGAACAGGTCGCCCTTAGGGGTGAACACAAACACCTCGTCTTCGTAGAGGTCCATCTTGAACTGGTCCATAGCCTCCAGACCATCGCTGGTCTCCAGCATTGAACGGATGCCTGTCAGCCAGTCGTCCAACCCGCTTTCACTCTTCACGCCCTTGTAGCGCCAGTGGGCTGCCACGCCTCGTTCGGCTATCTCGTCCATGCGCTCCGTGCGTATCTGTACCTCCACCCATTTCTGTTCAGGTCCCAGCACAGTGATGTGAAGACTCTCGTAGCCGTTTGACTTGGGCACGCTGAGCCAGTCGCGCAGACGCTTGGGGTTGGGCTGATACATGCTGGTAATCAAGGCAAAGGCCTGCCAGCATTGCATCTTCTCGCGGTGTTGCAATTCTCTCACCTCTAACCCCTCACCTCTAACCTCTATAATAATACGGATGGCAAAGAGGTCGTAGACACCCTCGAAGGGACACTTCTGCTTCTTCATCTTCTGCCAGATGGAGTGTATCGACTTGGTGCGTCCTTTGATGTGGAACTTGATGCCGGCCTCCGTCAGTCGTTCGCTGATAGGTCCGATGAAGCGGTCAATGTAGGCATCGCGATTCTTCTTCGTCTCGCTCAGTTTTTCCTTGATATGGTAGTAGGCGTCGTGCTCCAGGTATTTCAGCGACAGGTCCTCCAGCTCACTCTTCAACTTATACAGACCCAGCTTGTGGGCGAGTGGGGCATAGAGATAGGCGGCCTCCTGACTGACCTCGTGCTTGGCGCTGTCGTTATCGGCATCTTTAATTTGTCGCATCAGGTTCACCCTGTCGGCAATCATGATGAGGATGACGCGCATGTCCTCAGCAAACGACAACAGCAGGTTGCGGAAGTTCTCCGACTCAATGACGGGATTCTTCTGGTACAACTCCTGAATGCGCTGCAGACCATGCAGGATGCGGGCTACGCTCTCGCCAAACTGCTCGCGTACCTCGTCAACCGTCAGCAATCCTTCCTCCACACTGGGGCGCAGCAGTACAGCCAACACACTATCACGCTTCAGACCGATCTCGTCGACCACCAGCTGTGCTGTCTGGAAAGAGAGTAGGATAGGGTTCAGTTCGAACACGTTGCGTTGTAACTGCTTGGTCTCCAGGGCCTGCAGCATGTTACGTCGCATGCGTTCCTCGTCGCCTTCGTGCAGCGACGATGCTATCTCTTCGCGTATCTTCTGATACAACGCCAGTGTCTCTTCCTTTTCCTCAGTGGTAAACTCTAGTCTGTCAGTCATAGTCTTTTTATTCTCCGTAGATTTCTTTCAGTTTGGCACCCAGTGCATTGCCTCGCAGGTCAATAGCGATAATCTTGCCTTGGGGGTCGAGGAGCACGCTGGCGGGAATGCTGCGTATGCCATAGATATCGCTGGCAGCACACTGCCATCCTTTCAGGTCGCTCATCTGAGGCCAGCGCATACCCATCTGTTGGACGGCAGCCACCCACGCATCCTTCTTCTGGTCGAAGGATACGCCAACCACTTCAAAGCCCTTGGCGTGGTAGCGCTCATAGTTCTGGATGACGTTGGGCATCTCCTGACGACAGGGACCACACCATGAGGCCCAGAAGTCTACCAATACGTAGTTGCCCTTGCCAGCCCATTGTGAGAGCTTCACCTCGCGGTCTTCCATGTCCTTCATCGTCAGTTCATGGAACATCGTGCCAGGCTTGCGCTTCTCAAAGCTTGCCAGCAATTGTTTGGGTTTCTCCAAATCGGGATTATTGTAGTAGGCGGCGGTGGGGTCCAGTGCCTCTTTCAGTCCTTCGTAGCCCAGCTCATACATTGCCTCCTTGATATAGCTGGCAGGCAGTTGGTTGTGCTTGTTCTCGCGGATGATGCGCTTCACCAGCTTCAACTGTTCATTGCTGATGGAGTCGAGGGTTGCAGAAAACTGCGCAACCTTGATGGCCGTGGTGGGGGTCTCACCCTTGGGGTCGGCCTTCATCAACGCTCTGTATTCCTTGATAATGGCTTCTCCTTGTGCATCGAGAATATCCATTTCTGCCTTGTAAACATCTTCTTGTGCGTGTGCACTGATGGCTGCTATCGCCATGAGTGTAATGGTTAATATCCGTTTCATATCCCTTGTGTTATCATTAATTCGATGGCAAAGGTACGAATAAGTGGGTGAAAAACCAAAAGAAAACAGATATAATTGGTTTGGTGTCGGAAAAAAGTATTATCTTTGCAGGCTGAATAATAATAGGTATATGAAGAAATACACTTTTTTCGCATTGTTGACATGTATGCTGTTGTGCACGCCTATCCGTGTGTGGGCAGGCAGCGACGATGAGGCTTTCCTGGAGCAGGTTGCCAAGGATTGTTCCGATATGAAAGTACCGCTGAAGATGATTGCGGGGTTGGATATTGACATCAAACCATCAGGGACCTATCAGGAAAAGGTTTTTGAGGTCAGCTGTGATATGAAGCGTGCGAGGTATGAGGATGCCTTGCCTTTGCCACAGATTGCTGCTATGGTCAAGTTCTACTATGAGGACCAACCTAAACAGACACTGGCCTTGGAAGTTTTGCAGTTGGAAAAGAATTTCCCAGGGTTCCTCGATGCGATGATTAAGACCAAGAGCACCTACCGTGTGCAGGCCTTGTTGCCTACAAAGGATTATCAGCGCATAGGTGAGTTAGATAGCAAGGAACTGAAGAAGATAGAACGGGTGGACTCCATTGCCCTGGCTGCGATGATTTTGCAGAAAGGGGTAGACCTGTTCAATCATGTCTTGTTGCCCTACAAGGCAGAGAGTGGTAATGTGTGGAACAAGATAACGCTGCAGAATGGTAAGGTGTGGATGGATTTGCAGGTTCCTGACAAGGCCCTCTCGGCTATTCAGAAGAATCTGGAGGTGATGAAAAGGGCATTCTACTTCTGTCCGACCTTGGACAGCGGTTATTCCAAGGACATGTTGAAAACGGTGGATTATGGTTTCCGACTGACCACTGACACAGGACGTAGCATGGAGATTGCCTACACGCCTGAAGAACGTGAACGGCTGGACACGCTAGGTACTGACGTTACTGACCGACAGATGTACGTGCTGTTGATCAACATCATGCATACCTTGCCGATAAAGATAAAATCCTACCAAACGCGTGTGGGCTTCAAGTATGCTGACAAGACACTCTCCATTGTTGATGAAGTGCATACGGATAATGCCCGAATCAAGGAACTGATGAAGCGTCCGGAGTCTCTTAGGGAAGAATATCTTTTGCACATGTTCAGCGCTGTGCAGTTCTTCGAGAACTTCTCGGAAAACGGCATTGGCATCAGACGCATCTTCCGTGGTCTTGCTGATGAAGACCTGTCCTACATGATGACAGCCCACGAGATAGACAGTCTCTTGAAGAGTCCCCAACAGGTGAAGGACTCCCTGCTGCTGCAAAGTCAGCTGGATGTCCTCACGCTGCAGATGGGTCAGCAGTCGTGCAAGGAGGGTTTCTTCTGTCCTCGTCAGGCGTCTATGGAGGGCGACAATGTGGTATGGACAGTTGTCGGAAACGTCTCTTTGGCCAGCTATAAGAAGTATCTTCAGCGTGACCTCCGCGCGAAGGCCATAGAACTTTATCAGTCCAAATCGGGAAACCTGTTGCGAGAGGTCGTGACTAAACTACATAAGGGTTTGATTTACAGGGTTTACAGTAGTGATATGAAACAGCACCACGACACGGCGATACCCTTTAGCGTCTTAAATGAGCTGAAACAGTAAGAAAGTGGGCTGATAATTTTGTCAGCCCACAATTATTTTGTACTTTTGCATCCGATTTAAACTTAAACATATATTGTAGATATGATCAACATTACTTTTCCGGACGGATCTGTTCGCTCGTATGAGCAGGGCGTAACCGGACTTCAGATTGCCGAGAGCATCTCGCCGGCTCTGGCACGCAGCGTGGTAAGCTGTGGCGTGAATGGTGAGACCGTAGAGCTGAATCGTCCTATCAATGAGGACGCAACGATAGCGCTCTATAAGTTCGATGACGAGCAGGGTAAGCATACCTTCTGGCACACATCGGCACACCTGTTGGCTGAGGCTCTGCAGGAGTTGTATCCTGGCATCCAGTTCGGCTTTGGTCCCGCTGTGGAGAATGGTTTCTTCTATGACGTGCTGCTGCCTAACGGCGAGATGATCAAGGAGAGCGACTTCCCCAAGATTGAAGAGAAGATGAAGGAGTTGGCCTCCAAGAAGGAGCCTGTCGTTCGCAAAGAGGTGGCTAAGGCCGATGCCCTGAAGCAGTTTGCTGCCGATGGTCAGACCTATAAGTGCGAGCACATCGACCAGGACTTGGAAGACGGTTCTATCACGACATATACGCAGGGTAACTTCACTGACCTCTGCCGTGGTCCGCACTTGATGGATACGGGTGAGATCAAGGCCGTGAAGCTGACCTCTGTGGCTGGTGCCTTCTGGCGTGGCGACGCTAACCGTGAGCAGATGCAGCGCCTGTATGGTATCTCGTTCCCCAAGAAGAAGATGCTCGATGAGTATCTCGTGATGCTGGAGGAGGCCAAGAAGCGCGACCACCGTAAGATTGGTAAGGAGATGGAGCTGTTCATGTTCTCTGATAAGGTT
>Ga0256407_10009072_pt1 | contig 14346 bp, 12 predicted proteins | sample RumenRJG_04DNA_FD_193489 | JGI IMG/M metagenome (GOLD analysis project Ga0256407, IMG submission 193489) | Bovine rumen microbial communities from Lethbridge, Alberta, Canada - RJG_04 | ecosystem: Host-associated > Mammals > Digestive system > Stomach > Rumen | place: Canada: Alberta... | reverse complement strand
AACCATCTGTGGGTACTCCTTTGAGCTTGGTTTAGCGCTAATACTCTAAAGGAACACGGATGGTTTTTCAATTATAAAGGTATGTCAGAGGTCAGGCATATTACCCACCTTTATGCCAGAAGCCTCAAAACTCTCTTCATTTTGTCCTTCCCCTTTGTTTCAAACCTTCATAGCAACAAGCTTTATTGGACATATACGATCTTTGACCGGTAGAAGGAGCTGACGATCCGCTCCGCTCCGAGATATATCAGCCCAAAGGCAAAAATAGTCACCATCGCTACCGTATTTTGGAGGAAGATCTGGCAAAGCACCGCGACGCTTAAATATATGGCGCCGTCAATGACCCGCCAGCACCATCCGGTTGCCTGCTTCTTTTTCGCTTCCAATCCCCGCAGTATATGCAATACTCCGGTGACACCAAATACCAAGACCAGATACACCATTACAAAAACCTTGGGGACATCCGTGACAGAAAGCGTGAAAAGCGCAAGATCCACTTCGATCAGTCCTGTGTACAAGGTGTCCCTGCCACCCACCATATGCCGCGCCATGGTAAAATAATAGATAAGGGAACTAATCCCCAAAACCAGAAGAGATACGGCAAGGATCAGCGCGATGATAAGATGTCCGACCTCCGGCACCTTCATGAGAATGAATGCTCCCGCAATGATCAGCAGGCCTGATATCATTTTTCCAATACGTCTTCCGATACTCATGAGGTCTCTCCTTTCTGCATCGCCTCCATCAGCTTCATATAGGCCTTGATCCCCTTTGTTCCCCATTTCTTGTAGTCCGAGGTGACGCCGAGCAATAGATTTCCGGATTTGTAAACCCTGTTCGTTACCATGCTCTTTTGGGAAAGCGCCGCGAGAATAAACCTGCCCATTGGAGTATTGTCTTTTTCTTCTTCCGGCGCCAGACGGTAAGCCTCCTGATATTCCGATACCTCAAAATCCGGCACTTCCCGTCCCGAAAGGCTTTCCCCGAATTCCTTCCAGTCCGCGCAGGAGTCGATCTGCCGTTTCAGAAGGATCTCTTCGATCCTTTCCCGATACGGCTCCACGGCCTGCGTATCGTATGTATCCTTCTCAAACACACCGCCCTCGCCCTTCAGAAATTTCAGCGCGTAGATCATCTGACAATAAGCATGCATGAAGTCGCTTGGATTGTCCTTCAAAACCTCCTCATAATCCGCCCATGCCGGCATATATTTATAACGCATAAAGCTGTAGTCGGGAAGATGTCCGGCTCTGCCATGTCCCAGATTCATCACGGAGGTTTCCCTGCTCTGACGGATACTGTTGATATAGGTGCCCTTTTCCGGATCATCGGTCGCTGCGGGGTTCGATCCAAACTTGACAGGCCGCTCGCTTCCATCCGGCAGGATCTCATAGAAATGATAATTTGTGTCATTGATCACTCGCGAAGGCGTTCCCGCAAAATACTGATGCGCCCAGGTATCTGCCAGCACATGCATGGCAAGCCCTGTCGCTTCAAGATCTTTCCCCTTCACCTGACTGACGGTATCCACCAAAAGATCTCCATTGGGCCTGCAGATCAGATGATATCTTTGCATATACCGTTTTCCGCAGCCCTTTCTCTCGGAATAGAGGTCTCCGGGCAGAAAATGGAAGGAAGCCCAGATCCGCGACACATCCTGCTGGGATATGGGATCGCTTCCGGTATCCGCCATTTCCATGGCAAGCATGGTGGTAGCCGCCTCCACGGGCGCGCCTACGCTGCTCAAGATCGGCTTGGTGCAAAGGTCTACAAAAAACGCACTTCCGGCAATACGAAGCGCCTCTTCATGTGTATAACCCGCCAAGATTGCAGCGGAATAGGTCCCATAATAATGAAAATCCTTGTTCATGACGCCCCCTCCTCTGCTTCCTTCAGCCTCCGTTTCAGGTTCCTGACTTTCGCGCCGGCCACAAGAAGCTGGATGGTCATGACCAGGGAAGTGACATCAATAATGATCGGAACGATCTGGTCCAAAAAGCTCCCAAGGCTTTTCACGCCCTCTGAAAACTCGAACACCAGATAAAACACTGGGATCACCGCCAGGATCACCGAAAAAACCAGATAAGCCCTACGGGTACGCGTTTCTCTTCCCATCCCTTCTTTTCTGGCGGACAGTCCGACATAAATGCGTATAAGCATCACAATGGCGACAATAATGCCGATGATGATACAGACAAACGTAAAAACAGGGTCAAAGAATTCAAGCTCTTCCGGTGAAAGAGACTGCTTTGACGTCTCGATCGTCTCAAGCAGAAGATCCCTTTGCAAAAAAATTATCATGATACCCTTGATCACACTCCAGAATCCGAACATGATCACGCCTGTTCCTACGCAGACCAGCACATTTTGATTTCTTCTCAATTCTCTTTCCATCTTTCCTCCAGATTCACTTTCCCGCAAAATGGGCAAAAACTCTTTTAGTATGTCACAACCAATATACTGAGTCAATACCGTTACCGCGTATGACCTCAGATTTGTCTCCTATAACTTGCAGTTTTGATTTTTGGGTGATATACTCAACTCATTGAGACGCTATTATTCATGATGACCTTATTCATGATGAAGCCAAAACCCGGGTGATATATGAACGCAAAAGAAATGGTCGATCTGACCAACGATATCGTACAAAGATATTACAAAAACGATCTGCAGCCCTTCTTTGATCATGTGGACGAAAGGGTGCTGTGGTACGGCCCGGCCAAGGGCCAATTTCTTTCGGGTCGAAACGCCGTATTGGAAGCATGGGCAGGCGAAAAGCACTCCCTGACCTTCTCTCTGGGCAACATCCGGCTGGATCACATCTCCGGCCACAGCTCATACTGCGAAGTAATAATGTCCTTTCCTGTCACCACACATTATCCTAAAGGCGATAATGTCACCATGGATCAGATCATCCATATCACATGGTGCGAAAGGAAGATCGAGGGGAACAAAGTCCCCAGAATGCTTGTCGTCCATATTTCAGATCTTTATCACAAGCACAAGGATGACAATATCTATCCGGTACATTTCAACGAGATTTACAAGGGCTATATGCCGGTCACTGCAACAGGAAACAGCAAACGTATCTATTTCCGCGGCACCGACTCGGGGGATCTGTACCTTATACCGGATACCATCATCTACGTTGAAAGCATAGATTACGGCAAGCATTCCATGCTTTACACCACCGACGGCGCATTCAGGACAAGCGTTTCGATCACTGTCCTCGAAAACAAGTATCCTGAATTCCTCCTGCGCTGCCATAAATGCCATCTTGTAAACCCGGCGCATATCCTCGGTGTCAGCCGTTTTAAAGTCACCATGTCAAACAAAAAGGAGCTTCCGATCCCCGAAAAAAAATACACTGCCTTCAGGAAGGCAGTGCATGAGAGGTGGGAGGCCACCTCGAGCTCTTCTTGATAAATTACCCAATTGTCAGCTCGAGCTGGAGGGCATGTAGGGCATCAACGCCGCCGCTACCCGGACGATAGGCATGGTCTGGATCAGAAGCTTTCCGGGACCGGTGATCACGGTATTGAAGAAACTCTCTCCGCCGAAGAGCACGTTCTTAACGCCCTTGATCGTCACAACCTCCATCTGGCAGGTGTCTTCCATAGCCGCCACAAATCCGGTGGCTACTGTCATCTTCTCCCCCGGCTTCAGATCATACTCTACGGTAGAGCCGCTGATCTCAAGAAACGCGGTTCCCTGACCGGAAAGCTTGCTCATGATAAAGCCTTCCCCGCTGAAGAAGCCGGCGCTCATCTTTTTCTGTAAAAAGGTGGAAATCTCGACACCCAGCTCCGACGCGAGCCATGCGCCCTTCTGAACGATCAGACCCTTCTGCGGCGTTATCTCCACCGCGCGGATCTCTCCGGGAAAGCTGGAAGTAAAGGTGATCTGTCCCGGGCCGCCTTCCGCGGTATAGATGTTCTGGAACATGTGCTCATTCGCAAACGCTCTGGCAAACGCCTTTCCTATGCCCCCGCCGGTGTTGGTCTCCATCCTCATGTTCGGGGTCATCCACGCCATGCCGCCGCTTTCCGTTCTCATCGCCTCCCCCTCGTTTAAGTCGCAGATCACTGCCGGGAGGTTTTCTCCAACGATCTTGTAATTCATAGTTCTTTTCCTTTCCGCCCGCAGGCTGTTTGTTCTTGCGTCTGTTGAGGTGCAGTCCCCGAAAGGGAGCATTTTCCATATCCGCTTTATCGTATCACATACAAAAGTTCTAATCAATGCTGTTGTCGCGTATAGCCTCAAATTTGCGGTCTATGACTTGGGCTGTCCTTCTTCCCACCGTCGCAGCTTTTCTTTTTCGCGTGGCCGCAGGTGCTTGAGCCGGGGCAGTTGCAGCACTCCCCTCCTTTTCTCCGCCTTCTGATAAGTGATATCACTGCAAAGGCAAGGGCCAGCGCTATTATTATCAAGAGGATAATGTCTATGGGCTTCATAGGAACGTTCCTTTCAGGCGGTGCCAAAAGCAAGCATTATCAGCCTAAAGATCCCGGTCACGCCCCAGGCGACCAGGCACTGCCACAGAACTACGGCCACTGCCCACTTTCCTCCCATCTCACGCCGTACCGCGGCTATGGTCGCGACACAGGGAGTGTAGAGAAGGCTGAATATCAGAAGCGCTCCCGCTGATGCGGATGTAAGCGCGGCAGTGACGCCCACCCCTTTGAAAAGCACCTGCATCACGGATACCACGCTCTCCTTTGCCATGAAGCCGCTTATCAGCGAGGTGCATATCCTCCAGTCGCCGAGGCCGAGTGGTGCCATGACCGGAACGAAGAGGTTCGCTATCGCCGCAAGTATGCTGTCAGATGGAGTCGCAGCCAGGTTGAAGCCAAGGTCAAAGCTTTTCAGGAACCAGACTATGATCGTCGCGATCAGTATCACTGAAAACGCCCTCTGGAGAAAGTCTCTGGCCTTTTCCCACATGAGCTGGAGTGTGTTCTTCACTCCGGGCAGCCTGTAATTCGGAAGCTCCATTACAAAGGGCACGGCTTCGCCCTTGAAGAGCGTCTTCTTGAAGAGGAAGGCGACAAGGATGCCCACAAGGATCCCGAGGAAATAGAGCCCTGCCATGATAAGCCCGCCGTACTTCGGGAAAAAGGCATTTACGAAAAAGCCGTAGATGGGGATCTTTGCGGTACAGCTCATGAAGGGTGTGAGGAGAATGGTCATCCTCCTGTCCCTGTCGCTCGGCAGGGTGCGGGTCGACATTACCGCGGGAACGCTGCAGCCGAAGCCGATGAGAAGCGGCACAATGCTTCGCCCGGAAAGCCCTATCCGCCTGAGCAGTGTATCCATGAAAAACGCAACTCTTGCGATATAGCCGCTGTCTTCCAGAAGAGACAGAAAAAAGAACATCACGACGACTATCGGCATGAAGCTCAAAACACTCCCGACGCCTTCAAATATCCCTTCTATGATGAGCCCCTGTATGACATCGTTTGCGCCGGCTGATATAAGAAGATCTTCAACGACCCCTGAAAGAGCTCCTATCCCGATCTCTATCAATCCCTGAAGCCACGCGCCTATCACATTGAAGGTAAGGTGGAAGATCAGGACCATTATCCCTACAAAAACAGGGATGGCCGTATATTTCCCTGTGAGAACGCGGTCGAGCTTTTCGCTCCTGATACGCTCCTTACTCTCTTTTGGCTTGTTCACGCTCTCGTCGCAGACTCTCTTGATGAAATCAAAGCGCATGTCCGCGATCGCGACAGCTCTCTCCATACCGCTCTCGCTCTCCATCTGGAGAGTGAGGTGTTCAAGTGTCTCAAGTTCATTTGGGTCAAGCTTCAGCTTTTCTATTATCAGTTTGTCGCCTTCCACCGCCTTTGCGGCCGCAAAGCGAACAGGAAGGTTGGCTCTTTTCGCGTGATCCTCGATAAGGCTTGAAACCGCATGGATGCAGCGGTGTACAGCGCCGTCATGGTCGATCGGAGCGCAGTAATCCTGCTCTATCGGCTTTTCCTGATACTCCGCGATATGTATGGCATGGGTGACAAGCTCATCAACGCCCGCGTTCTTCACCGCCGAGATCGGAACCACGGGTACGCCGAGCATTGATTCCATTATGTTTATGTCAATGGATCCGCCGTTTCCCGTAAGCTCGTCCATCATATTCAGAGCCACGACCAGCGGACGTTCCATCTCAAGAAGCTGCATCGTGAGGTAGAGATTCCTCTCGATATTTGTCGCGTCGACTATATTGATGATAGCGTCCGGCTTTTCCGAAAGGACGAAATCCCTTGAGACAAGCTCCTCTCCGGAATAGGGCGACATGGAATAGATACCGGGAAGATCCGTGATCCTGGTATTTTTGAACTTCCTGATCTGACCGTCTTTTCTGTCTATGGTGACACCGGGGAAATTCCCGACATGCTGATTCGAGCCTGTGAGCTGATTGAAAAGAGTGGTCTTCCCGCTGTTCTGGTTTCCGACCAGCGCGAAGGTGAGTATGTGATCAGCCGGAAAAGCCTTTTTGCTGCTCTTGTCATGATGGATGCCCGGCTCACCCAGGGAGGGATGGGCTTTGTCCTTTTTTCTGAACTTCCCTGCACTCTTCTGCGAAAGTGCTTCTATTTTTGAAATACCGATCTTTGCAGCATCCGAAAGGCGGAGCGTAAGGAAATAGCCGTGGATCATTATCTCTATGGGATCACCGAGAGGAGCAGTTTTTACAAGAGAAAGCTCTGCCCCGGGGATGAGCCCCATGTCAAGGAAATGCTGTCTTAATGAGCCCTCGCACTCTATTTTTGTGATCCGGGCAGATGAGCCGATATGAAGCTTATCAAGTGTAATATCATTATTCTCAGACAAGGCGCTCTCCCCTCGAAAATGGAAGCTTCCAGCTTATATTTTCTGAAAAGGAATCTGCATATATCTGGCGGGATTCTTCCGGAACCACAAAAATACGAAACATTACAACTCCTTAATCAAAGACCGTATCGCCCTTCAGGCAAGCGTACTCATCACCGCTTCACAGAGTTCTCCCATCAGCTTGTCGGAATCCTCCATGCTTGAGCCCTTCACGCCGAAGTAGAACTTGACCTTCGGCTCCGTGCCGGACGGCCTGATGCAGCACCAGGCGTTGTCTGAAAGCTGGTAATAGAGCACGTTCGACTTCGGAAGCCCTGTCGTCCCCTCCTCGCCTGTCACAAGGTCTATGCGGCGGTCTGTAAGATAATCGGAAACCGAGAGCACGTCCCAATGTCCGAGCTTCTTCGGGAAATCCTTCCTGTTCTTTTCCATGAGGGCCTTCATTTCCTTTGCTCCGGCTTCGCCCTTGTAGGTCTTTGACTGCTGACCTTCCTTGTAGAAGCCGTAGGTCTCGTACATGCGGACCATTTCATCCCAAAGCGTCATACCCTTGCTCTTGTAGAAGGCAGCGGCCTCGCAGAGCATCATGCAGGCAACGACCGCGTCCTTGTCGCGGGCATAGGTCCCGACCAGACAGCCGTAGCTTTCCTCAAGGCCGAATACATAGTGGAAGGGCTTCTCGCCGGCTTCGAAGAGCTTGATCTGCTCGCCGATATATTTGAACCCGGTAAGCACCTCTATACATTCTACGCCGTAATTCTTCGCGATGGCCTTCACAAGATCCGATGTGACTATGGTGGTCACTGCTGCCGGATACATGGGAAGAGTTCCGTTTTCCTTGTGCTCACGAATGATATATTCCATGATGAGCGAGCCTGACATATTTCCGGTGAAGGAGTGCCATTCCCCTGTCTTTCCGTCCTTTGCCCAGACACCGAGCCTGTCTGAATCGGGATCTGTCGCGAGGATAATGTCGGCATCCTTCTCTTTTGCAAGCTTGAGCGCAAGCTCGTAATTTTCCTGAAGCTCCGGATTCGGATAGGGAAGGGTCGGGAAATTCCCGTCTGCAGCCTCCTGCTCCTTCACCACATAAACATTGTTGAAGCCGATCTCCTTCAAGATGCGGCGTACGGAAAGATTTCCCGCGCCGTTGAAGGGTGTATATACGATCTTCAGCTTGTCCGCCATCTCACGGACGACCTCGGGATGGATCTGCTGCTTCTTCAATTCCGCCATATAGGCGTCATCCACCTTTTCTCCGACGGTAATGTAGAGCCCCGCCTTCTTCGCGTCCTCCTTTGACATGGTCTTCACGTCGGAAAACGAAGTGACCTTCTCTACGGCAGCCATTATCCCTTTGTCATGGGGAGGTGTGATCTGCGCGCCGTCCTCCCAGTAGACCTTGTAGCCGTTGTATTCCTTGGGATTGTGGGAGGCCGTGACATTGATTCCGGCGATGCAGCCGAAATATCTAACGGCAAAGGACAATTCGGGCGTGGGGCGAAGAGACTCAAAGCGATAGGTCTTGATCCCGTTCGCGTTCAATACAAGTGCAGCCTCCGTCGCAAATTCCGGAGAGAAATTCCTCGAGTCAAAAGCAATAGCTACGCCCTTTTCCTGCCCCTTCATCTCGATGATATAATTCGCAAGTCCCTGTGTCGCCTGGCGGACAGTATATTTGTTCATACGGTTCGTGCCGGCTCCGATCACTCCGCGAAGGCCGGCAGTACCGAATTCAAGGCTCCGGTAGAACCTGTCGTTGATCTCGGCATCATCCCCGGCAATGCCCTTCAGTTCCTCCTTCGTCTCCTCGTCAAAATAAGGATCTGAAAGCCAGAATTCATACTGTTCTCTTGCACCCATAGGAAATCTCCTTTCAAAGACCTGACAATAACTACATACAATCCGTTAAATGATAACACAACACTTCCTGCGTTGTCATATTTTTTCTATGCTTTGAAGGACTTTTGAAAGGTCATTCAAAAACCCTTCAAATCTGCCTTTAAGCGCTTCTGTATTCTCTTCCTTTGCGAGTGCTTCTATCTGCGCCGCCTCCTCTGAAAGTTTCTTCGCCCCTATCGTCCTTGCGCCGCTTTTGATGGTATGGGATATGACCTCGATATCCTTTATCCTCCGCTCTTTGAGAAGCCCCGGCAGTTTCCTTTCGTACTCCCTGTTCTGAAGCACGAATGATGATAATATCTTTTTCAAAACATCTTCATCTCCGCCCGCATAGCGAAGGGCCTCGTCGTGATCGATAAGGGCGTTGTCGCCGGTATCTTCAAAAGGCGGGGTCTCTTTCCTTTCGGTGCTCTGTCTTGTATCGATATTTTTTTTGTTGCCGCTTATCGAAAAAAGCAGTTTTTCTTCAAGTAATGCCGGATCCACAGGCTTTGAGATATAGTCGGAAAATCCCTCGGAAAGGTACTTTTCCTTAGACCCTGAAACAGCATTTGCAGTAAGCGCGATGACAGGAGTACTCCGGTTTGGATTCCCTTCCTCATCCCGAAGCATCTTAAATGTCTCTATCCCGTCAAGATACGGCATCATATGGTCCATGAGGATAACGTCATATTTTCCTTTACGTGTAAGCTCAAGCGCCTCATGTCCGTCCTTTGCCGTATCTATCGTCATTTCGGTCTCACTCAGAAGCTCCTTTATGACAGTGAGGTTCATCGCATTGTCATCAACTGCGAGGATCCTCACATCAGGCGCTTTGAAGAGCGGTTTGTACGCCTTTTTCTTAACTTCCCTGCCTTTCTTCGAAAGCTCTCCCATCGGGGTAATATCGGCAACCTCAAGGGGAAGCTCCACGGTAAAGACTGAGCCCTTTCCTACCTCGCTTTCAAAAACGATATCGCCTCCCATGGAAAGCGCAAGATTCTTTGATATCGCAAGCCCAAGGCCTGTGCCCTCTATATGGCGGTTTTTGACGGAGCCGACCCGGGAGAACTCGGTAAATATCTTCTCTCCGTCCTCGCGGCTTATCCCTGTGCCGGTATCACTGACAGACACAAGGAGACTCACGCGGTTTTCCTCCGGCAGAGACTCTGCCTTTGCCGTCAATGAAACACTGCCCTCGGAAGTATATTTTACAGCGTTTGTGATCAGGTTCATTATTATCTGGCGAAGTCTTACATCATCCCCGACAAGAGTTGCCGGGATATCCGGTGAGATATCAAGAGAGACCGAAAGCCCCTTCAGTGGCGCCCTCTCGTCAAGAAGCGATACGGCATCGGAAAATAGAGATAATGTATCAAAGGGCGCCGGATAAAGCTGCATCTTCCCGGCCTCGATCTTTGAAAAATCAAGGACATCATTGATGATCGAGAGCAGCAGCTTTCCGGAATGCTCGATATCCCTTGAATAGCCGGATATCTCATCATCCTTGCTCTTTCTCCCTATCATCTCGTTCATACCGAGTATGGTATTGATGGGAGTCCGGATCTCGTGACTCATCGAGGAAAGGAATTCGTCCTTTGCGGCGCTTGCTTTTCTCGCTTTTTCCTCCGCTGCCACGAGCCTTTCATTGTTCTTCTCGATCGAATGGACATATTCCTGCTCGCGCGTGACATCGAAAAACTCAATGATGAAACCCTTCTTTTTCCCTGAAGAGTTCAGGAAATCCGTGATATTCGTCCTGAAGGAGTGCCCGTTGATATCGCGAAGCTCCCTCTCCCTTGCCCCGGCATTATTTACATTTTCAGCGGAGACCTCATTGATGAAGGACTTCAGTACCGGATCCGCAGCGCGTATCGGAAGGTCCACATCCTGAAGCGTCAGCTCCGGAAAATAAGTCTTCGCGAGGGCATTCGCACCGATATAATTCTTTTTTCTGTCAAGCACTATATAGGCATAATTCTCCATCTTTTCCCAGACATTCAAGACAGTGGTCGTCATATCGTACATCACGGTCCTCGACGCGATGGAAAGGATGAGGAACTCAGAAAGGACATAGGTTGCGGGAAGGAGCTCGATCCCAAGCCTGCCCGTAAGCCCGAGTATATAGGTTGCGATGTTCAGTGCCATGACGATCACATAGACTATCGAGGTTTTGTAGGAAGCCCTGTTCTGATGAAAGACCGCGTATATCGTGATCCCGATGATCAGGACGAACCAGATCAAAAGCACCGCGTAATAGACTTTGTGGAGAGGGCCGTACTCCTTCACGAGATAGGATGCGCCAAAGGAGCTGTTCAGCGTGACGTTTTTGTAGTAAACGCCCGAAAACAGCGGAGTGCAGGCAAGACAAAAGACCATCGCGCATACTATCGTAAAAACGGCCCTGAGAACGCGCCCTATCTTCACTCCGCAAATGTCCGCGCCTATATAGAAAATGAACATCGGAAGAAAGCATTCCCCGAGATAGCAGAAGGCGCTTCCGATCAGTGCCTGCTTCACATTCTCGGACACCGCGATCGCAAGATAGCCGCCGTTTGCGCAAAGGACGGCGATCAGCGTCATCATTATGTTGATGTTCTGCTGGATCCGCCGCATCAACATAACGGAAAAGATCAGAAAGGAAATGACAAAGCAGATAAGATAATAATACAAAGCCATATCGCGCCCCCACTGTTAAGAAAAAAAGAAAGCCGGCCCGCGGAGACCTTTCCCCGTGAACCGGCAATCATTATAACTCTTTTTTTAACTGGTTTCCTTAACCGGATACCTTTTGTCAGATCATTCCTTTACGGACTTGAAAGCGCCGATCACATAGATAAGCGAAATAACAAGTACGAGAAGGTTGATGATGAAGGAAACGGGTGAAAGAAGGATTGTTCCAAGGCTGCCAATGAAACCGATCACTGCGAGCACGAGAACGATGATCCCGAGAACCTTGCATGCTGTAAGAGAGTTGCCCTTGAAGCCCAGAAGACCTGTGATGACATAAAGCGCTGCGCCGATGATAGTGATGACCATCATTACTCCTGCAACGCCGCCGCCGATAGCTGAGCCGATAGCAAGAGAGCCTTCAGCGCCAAGGCCTTCGCCAAGTGCTCCGAGTGCTGAGAGAGCCATGTTTGTCTGAACTGCAGACACGATTCCCATGATGAGGTCTACGATTCCGAGAAGAAGGAGGCAGATGCCGCCGATCTTCAGGAGCTGATTTCTTTCTTTCATTTTCTTTCTCCTTTTCTTTAACAACATGGGGCATGTCTTTTGAAAGCCCCTTACGAAAGGGAATTTACATCATTCGACGCTCTGAGTATACTGCCGAAAATGAAAGAGGGATTGCAAAATCCGTACTTGACAAAAGAGAGAAAGTATGATCCGTTACGCCTTTTGTTTCAAAAAAGCGTCTTTCATCGCATTAAAATCCTCTCTTCTGATATGAACCGGGTCGCCGCATTCCATCCTGAAGATGCAAAACTCCTCGTCTATATCATCCACCCAGTCAAGATTTGCGATGAAGCTCTTGTGACTCCTTACAAAAGAAAAGCCGCTGCCTTTTGAAAAGACCCTGCCTTCTTCTCCTGCTGCCTTTTTGATATCCTCTTCGATATCATCAAGCCTTCCCGTGAAGGCTATCACGCTCCGGTCGTGAAGATGTATCTCCAGGGTATGGGCGCTCTGTGAGATATATTCGATATCGGAAAGCGTCACCTCTTCACTCATCCCCCTGGGCCTCACGGTAATAGAGGGCTCACTGCCCTTCTTTGAAAGCGAGATATCGATAAGCTCCGATATCGCATCCCGGGTAATGGGCTTTTCAAGATACCTCACGGCCTTCAGCCTGTAGCCGTCAAGGGCGTATTCCTTGCTCGATGTGATGAAGGCCGCCGTAAGCTCACTGTCGCTCTCCCTTATCCTTGAAAGCGTTTCAACCCCGCTGATGCCTTCCATCAGGATGTCAAGGAGAAGAAGGTCGTAAAGACCGGGGCGAAAATCTGAAAGCAGCTCCTCCCCGCTCCTTTTCACGGAAAGGAGTATCTCTATCTCCCCGCCCCTTTCAGCCTCCTCTTTTTCAAGAAAAGCCCGAACCTGGGTTTCGACCACGAGATCATCGTCACAAAGGGCGACCCTCAATGACTTTTTGCTGTTTTTTTTGGTTCCGTCCAATTGTCACTTCTCCTCAGACAGGGGGCGGTTCGTGATCTCTATCACCTTTTCCCCGTAAACATCCGTTTCCTCGAAGCGCTGATCCGAATTGAAATCCCTGCTCTTGTCAAGGACAAGTGCGGTCCTCATATCGGAATCACCAACGAAGACCTCGTCATAGGTCTTGTCGGAGAATATTATCCTGATGAAGGATATGCCGGTCATCCTAAGAGCCGCGTATTTCGCGTCCGAAATGGCTCTCTTGTATAATACGACCGAAAACTCGCCTGCGAAACGGTTGTGCTCCATGTACGGGTCCGTAAAGTCTATATGCACATCCTCCGTGATATCCACGAGGGAGAGCGCGACGATGTCAGACTGAGGCGAGAGCTCAAGGACATTCTTTGTATCCTCGTCGTCAAAGGTATAGGAGCCAAGGAAGATGTCGACCTCAAGTATCATGGAAGGGTCGTGCGCGCCGTAGCCCATGGGCCAGGAGCCTTTGTTTTGGTATCTGAGTTTTTCAACGTCCATAGCAGGTTTATAAAATTGAGTTTACTTTTTCTCTACACAATAGTTATATAGCGGACAATCTTCGCATTTCGGGCTTCTTGCAATGCAGATCTCCCGCCCAAAGCTTATGATCTGGAGGTTCCAGAGTATCCAGCGATCCTTTGGAAGCTTCTTCATGAGATCAAATTCTATCTTTTCGGGATCCTCCTCTTTTGTAAGCCCAAGCCGCCTTGAAACCCGCTTCACATGGGTATCCACGACTATGGAATCTATCCCGAAGATATTTCCCCTGATGACATTTGCGGTCTTCCTGCCGACTCCCGGAAGCGTCACAAGAAGATCGATGTCGGATGGAACAGCGCCTCCGAAGCGGGTAAGGAGTTCCTTCGCAGCCGCCTTTATATTCCTTGCCTTGTTTCTGTAGAAGCCGGTGGAGCGGATATCATTTTCAAGCTCATTAATGTCGCAATCTGCAAAGGCCTGAAGGGAATCATACTTTTTGTACAGGACTTTTGAAACCTTGTTTACTCGCTCATCGGTGCACTGGGCGGACATTATCGTTGAAAAGAGGAGCTGCCAGGGTTCTTCGTACTCAAGGAAGGTGCGGATCTTGGTCCCGTACCTGGAATCAAGTACAGCGCAGATCTCTTTCGTGCGTTTTGCCACTGCCATTTATCAGACCCGTTCCTTTGCCCACCGAAGAACAAGGAGACACATCCTCCCGTTGTGATAGGGGCATTTCCAGCCGTTTACGAGATCTCCGCCCTCTACCGGGCTCCCGTCCTTGTTGGTATCGGCAAACCATTCGCCGGAGCGTTCATCGATCTGGTGCTCCTTGATATAGCCCCACTGCTTTTCTGCTGCGGTCAGAAACTTTTCTTTCTCCGGTGCCCGAAGATACGCATTCAAAAAGCCGTTCACCGTCTCCGCCTGGACCCACCATACCCTGATCTCCCTGAC
>Ga0256407_10009070_pt1 | contig 14347 bp, 18 predicted proteins | sample RumenRJG_04DNA_FD_193489 | JGI IMG/M metagenome (GOLD analysis project Ga0256407, IMG submission 193489) | Bovine rumen microbial communities from Lethbridge, Alberta, Canada - RJG_04 | ecosystem: Host-associated > Mammals > Digestive system > Stomach > Rumen | place: Canada: Alberta... | reverse complement strand
CGGGGAGAATATAAGAACATATATCTAAATGGAGGAAAATATATGAAAAAAGCTTTACTTGTTCTTCTTGTTGTCCTCGTATGTGCATCTGTTGCATTTGCCGGTGGAAATAAAGAGAAGGCAGCTGAGGGAAACAAAGTTCTTAGAATGTTGACATGGACAGGATATGCTCCACAGTCCCAGATTGACGAGTTCGAGAGACTGTATGGTATTAAGGTTGAAGCTACACCATCCAGCAACGAGGAGATGATCTCCAAGCTGATTGCTACAGGCGGAAGCGGATTTGACCTGGCACAGCCATCCCAGGACAGAATTGTATCTGTTGTAAAGTCAAACGGAATCTATCAGCCGATCGACTACTCAAAGATCAACGAGGATCAGCTGGATCCAGCTCTCGTTGCTTCCACAAAGAAGTTCACAGAGTATGAAGGCAAGGTTTACGCTGTTCCACACGTATTCGGAACATCCGGACTTGTTGTAAACAAGAAATATGTCAAGAAAAATCCAAAAGACCTGGACTACACAGACCTTCTGGACCCAGCATATGCAGGACACGTTTCCTACAGATGCAAGAGACCTATCCTCTGTGCTATGGGCTTTGCTCTTGGCTACAATGTATGGGACCTCTACAACAACCCGACAGAATACCAGAAGATGCTTGATGCAGTTGGAGCAAAACTGATCGAAGGCAAGAAAGTTCTTAAGTATTACTGGGAAAACGGAGATCAGCTGCTGCAGGGTATGCAGTCAGAAGAGATCTGGATTGCAAAAGGATGGGAGCAGGGAGCATGGAAGCTCCACAAAGAGAACCCAGACATCGACTACGTAGCACCAAAGAGCGGATCAATGGCATTCATCGATACATTTGCTATTCCTGCAAAGTCTGAGAATGTTGACGGCGCTTACAAGTGGATCAACTTCGTTCTCGAGCCAAAGAATGCTGCAGAGTTCACAAATGCTGAAGGCTACGGAACAGCATCAAAGGATGCAGTTAAGTACTATGAGCCAGAAGCAAAGGCTAACTTCGAGAGATGCTTCACACCAGAAGTTATGGCTAACATGAACTGGTATCCAACCGTTCCAGACGGCCTTGAGTCAATGGAAGGAAAGACTCTCGATAAGATGAGAGCTGCAAAATAAGTTCTTTTTCTTAGGCAAAGCTGGCTTTGTGCCGGCTTTGCTTTTTTTATCTTTTAATTAGTGCAGGTATAATATGGAAATTGCTCTTTCAGTAAAAAATGTAGTAAAGAAATATGGAGATTTTACTGCAGTGAATGATGTGTCCTTCAATGTAGAGGATGGAAAATTCTTCTCTATTCTTGGACCTTCCGGATGTGGAAAAACAACGTTGCTCAGAATGATCGCAGGCTTCTTCGAGCCTACCGCTGGTTCCATAGAGATCCGCGGAAAGAATATGGCAAACGTACCGCCTAACAAGCGGCCTGTTAACCTTGTTTTTCAGCATCTTGCACTTTTCCCTATGATGGATGTCAAGGAGAATATAGCCTTCGGACTCCGCCGCCGCGGCGAGAAGACCCCTGAGGTTATGAAAAAAGTGCATAACATTCTGGAAAGAGTAGGTCTTCCTGAGTATGCCGACAAGCGTATCGACCAGCTTTCAGGCGGTCAGAAGCAGCGTGTGGCAATTGCCCGCTGCCTGGTTCTGGAACCTGCTGTACTGCTTCTGGACGAGCCTCTGGGCGCCCTGGACCTCAAGCTCCGGGAGCATATGAAGGTGGAGCTTAAGAAGCTGCAGGCCGAGATCGGCACCACATTCGTGTACATTACCCATGACCAGTCGGAGGCCATGGTCATGAGCGACCATGTGGCTGTAATGAACAACGGTCATTTCGAGCAGATCGACAGCCCCAGCAACCTGTACAACAATCCGGCTTCTTCCTTTGTGGCAATGTTCGTAGGCAACAACAACAAAGTTACAGGCGTACTGGCTAAGGACGAGAGCGGAAAATTCTTCGTGCAGGACAAGAACCAGCTTAAGTATGCCATCAGCACCGTCAAGGACTGCAAGGAGGGCGATGTTGTCGGAATGTATACCCGCCCTGAGGCTATCATCATCAACCCGGCCGAGGACAAGACATTCTTCAACCGTACCGGAGTGCATGTTAAGGCTGTGCTGTTCGACGGCGGAAACTCAAGACTTCTGGTTGTGACACCTACCGGACAGGAAGTTCTTGTTGCCCTGCCTCAGAACCATCAGTTCGACTATATCAAGAAGGGCGATGACATCATGATCGGATGGGATCCGGCTTCTTCTGTATGTTTCAAGGAAACAGGAGCGAAGATGTATGATGACGAAATCTAAAAAGCTCAGATGGAGCTTCTTTGTATTTTTTATACCAGTATTCCTGTGGCTGCTGCTCCTTATAGTGCTGCCCCACATCGAACTGCTGAGAATGTCCTTCGCAAGACCTGCTTACCTTAAGCAGCCTGGATTCACATTCTCAAACTACATTGAGTTCTTCAAGGAGCCTATTTACTGGAACACATTCTTCCGGACAGCCATGTATTCCATCACAGTTACAATGATTGTGCTGATCATAGGTCTTCCGGTAGCTTTCTATATCACCAAGGTGGCAAGCTTCAAGACAAGGGGTTTCCTGACAATCCTTATCCTTATCCCGTTCTGGGTGAGCGAGCTTATCAGAGTGTATGGATGGACAATCATCCTCAGAGAGAGCGGTATCATTAACCACTTCATGACCAAGTATGGTATATGGAAGCAGCCTATCGAGATGCTGTATAACGATGCGGCCATGATAATGGGTCTGGTCTATACATCCATCCTTTTCATGGTTGTGCCTATAATCGGAGTAATGGACAGCCTGGACAACTCTCTTATCGAGGCAGCCTACGACCTGGGTGCCAAGAAGACAGTAATCTGGCGTCAGATCATCATTCCTCACTGCATGCCTGGTATTATTTCCGGCTGTATCATCGTGTTCATGATGGTTCTTGGAAGCTACCTGACACCAAACCTGATGGGAGGAAAGAACTCCATGTGGTTCACAGAGCAGATATACAACCAGTTCATCCTTTACCGTAACTGGAACATGGGATCTGCCTTCGGCTTCCTGCTCCTCTTTATGTCTTCAATTATTATATGGGTAGCGCTTAAGCTCTCCGGCCAGAGCCTTAAGGAGGTGGTAAAATGATAAGGTCACTTCCTAATTCCAAGCTTTATACATTTACCTTTACAGCATTTATAGTGCTTTATTTCTTCTTCCTTTTTGCACCGCTTCTGATCACCTGTATCCTGGCCTTCAACAACTCCATGATTCCGACCCTTCCGTGGAAGGGCTTCACACTGGATTGGTTCTTCGGTACAGGAAAGAAGACAGGATTCTTCCATGACCCTATAAACCTGAGGGCATTCGGTGTATCATTCCGGCTGGCAATTGCAGTTTCCCTTATGTCAACAGCTATGGGAACCTGTGCCGCATTCCTCTTTGAGCAGGAGAACTTCCCCCTCAAGAATGTAATGTATCTGCTGATGATTGCACCTATCGTAATCCCCGGTGTAATCCTGGGTATCTCGATCCTCTCCTTCACCACTACAGTAGCTGATTTCTTCAAGAACAACTTCGGAATCAGACTGGACTTTATCAGACCAAGCTTCTGGCTGGTGGCCTTCGGACAGTTCTCCTTCATATCCACCTATGTGGCTATGGTAGTTTCTGCCCGGCTTAAGAAATTTGACAGGACCCTTGAGGATGCAGCCTACAACCTGGGTGCAAACCGGTTCCAGGTGATCTGGTACATCACCCTTAAGTATCTGCGTCCATCCATTATCGGAGGACTTGCACTTTCTTTCCTCCTTTCCTTCGAGAACTTCAACACCACAATGTTCCTGGTAGGTGCAGAGTTCCCGTTGCCGATTGCACTGTTCAACCGCGTGCGGGACGGATCAACACCTGTTATCAACGCAATTTCGTTCCTGCTGATCTTTGCTACATCTGTCTGCGCAATGGTTAACCTGATTCTCTCGAGGAAGAAGAAAGAAGACTGAGAAGGAAACAAAAGAGATGAGCTCAACACTTGAAACATACTTTGCAGATGTGGACAAGGCAATAGTCCGCATGAAGAACTACCCCTCAAAGGAGATAGTCCTGCTGCATCATAACGACACCGACGGTCTTACATCGGGCTCTGTTTTATACAAGGCATTCCTGGACGAAGGCTATAAGGTTCAGAGGTTCTCTCTGGAAAAACCTTATCCAAAGGTGCTGGAGAAGCTGTTTGCCGAAAATTCAGGCAAGCTTATTGTATTCGCTGATTTTGCAGGCAAGATTGCACCTCTTATCTGCAAGCTCAACAACGACCGGAATCTGGTTATACTTCTGGATCACCACAAGGCAGAAAAGTCGGTTTCCGATTCTGTGATCAACCTTGATCCAGACCTGTATGGTCTCAAGGGAGACAGGGATATATCGGCATCAGTCACCTGCTGGTACTTTGCATGCCACCTGAATCCTGCCAACAGGAAGATGGCACACATTGCAGCCCTTGGAGGAATTGCCGACTTCTTCTACCTGGACTGGCAGGTTCACGGCGAGAACTGGAAATGCGTGGAAGAGGCTGTGAAGCAGGGAACCATGCGCATCGAGAAAAAAGATGGCAAGGATGTGTTCTACATTACACTCCCTGACAGGGAATACGAGATAATCGAGCTCTATACCCTTATGGATATCATCGGCGGCGTAGGCTTCTACGGGGGCGGACCTGAGCTTGGCATCAAGATGCTGCTCCATGGGACAGATGCCGGAGACCAGAAGACTATCGAAAAGTTCTGCAGCATGAAGAAAGAGAAGTTCGATCATGAGTTTGACCGTATTAAAAAAGGTGAGTTCCACGAGACAGAACATATTGTATGGTTCGATGTGAAAGACCGGTTCAAGCCTATGGGTGTCAAGATGATAGGACTTCTCTGTGAGGCACTTACCGACAGCGGACTTGTTCCTGTGGACAAATATCTGGCCGGTTATCAGCAGATTCCGGACGAGGTTCCTGGATTCGGCGAGGTGGACATGGGGGAGACCAAGGTTTCCATGCGGACATCGCTGCCACTTACCGACCGGGTGCTCAAGGCAGAGCTTCCAGGACTCAACGAGTTCCTGCCTGAGGCAACACTGAACCTGGGTGGATTTGCAGATGCATGCCATAGAGTGGCAGCTGCAACCACAATTAAAATCGGAATGGAATCACAGCTTATGGATGAATGCGAGAACGTTCTGAAAAAGCTTATGAATAAATAAAACGTTAGTAAACGGAGGATAAAAATGGGTATTGGATATGCATATGGAAAAAACATTCTGATCGGAGACCAGTTTGTACTTAACGGCGTACCAGCAATTGTATCAGCTCTTCCTTTCAGGACAGAGACAAAAGTAGAGCGTCTGCCAGCCGGATCAGACCTTATTATTGAGGACCACAGAACAGAGGTTCCTGGATATATTCAGAAAAAAGCGGCAAAATGCCGTCTTTCCTACGAAAGAATGATTGAGAAGATGGGCCTTGATATCAAGAAGAACCCAATGAAGATTACAGTAGGCGGCGACCTTCTGGCAGGAAGCGGTGTAGGAGCAAGTGCAGCAATCAGCGTATCCTTCGGCCGTGCATGCAACGACGAGTTCAAGCTGGGTCTGGACCTGGTGGAGCAGAACTGGGTAGGATTCCAGGGAGAGTTCCCATACCACGGAGAGCCGAGCGGTGTTGACAACACAGCATCTTCCTTCGGTGGAATCATGATGTATCAGATTCGGGACGGCAAGAAGATGTATGAGCGGATCAAGCCGCCGAAGCCACTCTATGTAGTTCTGGCAAACAGCGGTGTAACCTATGACACAGCTTTAATGGATGCAGAGATTGAAGCTCTTATCAAGAAAGATGCAGGTTTCTTCTACAAGAGACTCAACAAGACTGCGGAGCAGGTATATGCCCTCAAGGCTGCCCTTACAGCAGGGGACTACGACGCAGTAGGCGAGATCATGACAGCCAACCATCAGCTTCTTATCGAGCTTAACATGAGCCATCCACGGCTTATCGAGCTTTGCGAGCGCTCCATCAAGATGGGTGCTTACGGTGCAAAGCTCACCGGCGGCGGAAGAGGCGGCTACATGGTTGCCCTGGTAAAGGACCTGGATATGCAGGCTAAGATTGCAGGTACCTTCGAGAAGGAAGGAGTTCCTGTAATCACAGCAGAACTTGGTCTTAACCCAGTTGACGATGTGGACTTTAGAATATTAAAATAAACGCATGAAAATTTTATTATCAGGCTACGGCCAGATGGGAAAGGAAATCGAAAAGATTCTCCTTTCCCGGGGCCATGTTGTGTCTGCCATTGTAGACCCGATGGTTGAGACCGCTCACAAGGAGATATCAGCTGCTGTACTGGCTGATGCAGATGTAGTAATCGACTTCTCATCACCAGCAGCTGTGCTTAAAAACTGCACCGCCTACGCGCAGGGTTCCACACCTGTTGTTCTTGGAACTACCGGCTGGGGTGATAAGTATGACCAGATCAAGGCTATGATTGAGAAAGCAGGCATCGGCTTTGTATGGGGATCCAACTTCTCCATCGGTGCCCACATGCTGTTCAAGCTGGCAAGCTATGCCGCATCATTGGCAAACGCAGTGCCGGACTACGATATCATGGTTCACGAGATGCATCATAAGCTTAAGAAGGATTCACCCTCCGGCACCGCCATCACACTGGCAGAGAAGATTCTTGCCAACTGCGACCGGAAGACCAAGATCGTGACACAGTGCCTGGACCGGCGGATAGAGCCGGAAGAGCTCCATGTGTCATCCACAAGAGGTGGCAGCATTCCTGGAATCCATACAATGTATATGGATTCACCTGCCGACACCATCGAGATAACCCATAATGCACGGAGCCGGGGAGGCTTTGCACTGGGTGCAGTCATGGCAGCAGAGTGGATCAAGGGCAAGAAAGGCTTCTACAGCGTAGAGGACTTTATAAAGGAAATTTTACCGTAATATAGGAGAAAATAAATGAAGTTTGAAGGAATTTACACCGCCCTTATCACACCATTCAATAAGGACGAGTCAATTGACTGGGGCGCACTCAAGGCCCTTGTAGATTTTCAGGTGGAATCCGGAGTTGCCGGAATCGCACCTATGGGCACCACAGGCGAGAGCCCTACAATCATCCATGAGGATCACCTTAAGATCATCGAATTTGTAGCAAGACAGGCTGCAGGCCGCTGTCAGATTATCGCAGGTGCAGGCTCCAACAGCACATCTGAGGCAATCCATATGACCAAGATTGCAGCAAGCTTCGGAGTAGATGCCACACTGCAGGTTGCACCATACTACAACAAGCCCAGCATGGAGGGTTTCTACCGCCACTTCATGACAATTGCAGACGCAGCTGATATTCCAATGGTTGTATACAACATTCCTGGACGGACAGGAAAGAACATCGACAACGCCACAATGCTCCGCCTGGCACAGCATCCGAATATCCAGGCTGTAAAGGAAGCAAGCGGCGATGTGAACCAGATGATGAACCTGATTGCCGCAAAGCCAGACACATTCACAGTGCTCTCCGGCGACGACAACCTGGGATTCCTCCTTATCGCCATGGGCGGAAAAGGAATTGTATCTGTAGCATCCAACCTCTATCCGAAGGAGATGAATGCTCTCTGCAACGCAGCACTGGCTGGCAAGCTTGAAGAAGCTAAGAAGCTCCACTACAAGATGCTTCCATTCTTCAGAGCAGAGTTTGCAGACACAAACCCAGTTCCTATCAAGTACGCTATGTACAAGGCCGGCATGATCCAGGAAGCTTACCGTCTGCCTCTGTGCGAAACCTCTGCCGCTGTAAAGGCTCAGGTGGATGCTGCAATGGCAAAGCTTGCTCAGTAAGGAGCTGCGCAAGCAGGCAAAAATGTAGATATAAACTAAAGGGGCAAAACAGGACTTCCTTCGCAGAATGCGTACCCTGTAGACAAATGTATGTCACCCTGAACTTGTTTCAGGGATGACACATTTGGATCTACAGAGCGCAATGCTCTCGAAGCTCTGTTTTGCCCCTAATTATTTGCTTAATCTGGTTTTTGTTGCTTGCTGTATTTTGGTTTTGTTTTTGTCAATTTGCCAAAGAATGGATGATGTTCTTAATTGATGCGAAATCAGTTTGCTTGAGCTTATATAAGTCCTTAATTAAGTTTTTCATTTCATCTGAAGAGTTCTCTATTTCGCCCAAAGTGAGATATTCCACAGAAACACCAAGGAACTGGGCAATCTTTATTGCATTTTCGACATTTGGAAGAGATCTTTGCCCTGATAGATAATTATCCAGCGTATTCTTGCTGATACCGGTACCAGCGGCTAGTTCTTTTATCTGTATCTCTTTGATATCTAGAAGATTTCTAAGATTTTCAGAAAAACTCATATTATTACTATACTTGATTAAGCGTTTCAATGTTGACAAAGCACTTAATATGATATAATATATTTTATAAATCGCTTAATAAGGCGTATAACAATGACTAAGGAGTTGTTTTATGGGGAAGAAGGAAATAAGATGTCCTAAGTGTAAAAGTCTCAATTGTACTTTACTTGATCAAGACGATAGAACGATATCTGCTGGAAAGGCTCTTGTTGGAGCAGCTTTATTGGGACCTATAGGCCTTGCGGCTGGTCTTATGGGCAAGAAAGCAAAATATTTATTCTATTGTAATGATTGTGGCCGCAGGTTTGATGTTAAATGATGATTGATAAAAGAAGAATGTGATGCCCTGCTTATTGCAGGGCATTTTTTTTTAGTGTGTTTTCAATCTCTTCAACAGAGGCTCTTGATGAACTCTGGTGCAAAATCCACGCCGTTGTCCCATACTATTGTGTCCGCTTCGACCGTGAATGCTTTGAATTTCTTTAAATCAAAGAGTTCTCTGATAATAGGGCGGTGATCAGTGGATACCTTCTGTCTGAAATCGGCAATGCCAGAGGTTGAGTCATCAAATCTGACTTTAATTTTGTAATCACCAATATATTCTGCGGATATTACACTAAGCAACAGTATTACTCCTATACAAGAGGATTTATCTTCTTGTATTTTCCAGTTTCTTTCATATTGAACCAGTTGTCAAGCAGTTCTTCCTTGTGAAGTTCAGCCCATTCAATCACAAGGCCTACTATTCTTGGTGGCAGCTTTCCCTCATAATACTTAAGAGGTGATATTTGAAATGCACCCTTAAGTCCATTATACCGTGCGTGAAAATGAGGTGGATTGTGTTCGTCGAAATACATATAGATTGAGATTCCTAAGAATGAACATAATTTTGGCATATTTTACTCCTTCAAAAAGTTCTAATTTAGTTACATAAAAAAGTTGCGTTTTGCTTCAATTTTGAAAAAAATATTTAAAAATTTTTTTGTTTAGTGTAAACTGTTGTCATGTTCTTCAAGCGGAAAATAGGCTTGGTCCTGGCAGGGGGCGGCGGAAAAGGCAGCTACGAGCTGGGCGTCTGGAAGTACCTGTCAGAGATAGGCCTTATCAAGAAAATATCTGTCATCTCAGGCTCTTCGGTAGGGGCTCTTAATGCCATACTGCTGAGTCTCTGTGATTTCGATACAGCTGTAAACATATGGAGCACACAGCTTGAGGACAATATTCTGGATTTCAAATCAACCACAAAGAGATCAGGGGCCATATTCAGCAGGGAAGGCCTTTATAAGATCATGAACCAGCTGGATTTCAGCAAGCTTCCAGACCTGAAGAAAAAACTGTATGCCACCTGTCTCAATACCGAAACTAAAAAGCCTGAGAGCTTCTGTCTCAACAATTATGACGAGGAGACTGTGAAACAGCTTTTGTGTGCCACCAGTGCCATTCCCCTTGTGTTCCAGGGGGAGAAGATTTTCGGTAACAATTATATTGACGGAGGCTGGGGCGACGAGGTTCCTATAAAGCCTCTGCTGGATGAAGGGTGCACTGATGCAATTGTGGTGAATCTCAAGCGGAGCTATCATGTGGATTATTCCGGCCTTGGCATAAACACAGTTGTGATTCATCCTACTGTCAATCTGGGAGACAACCTGCTAGGTGTCCTGGACTTCTCCTCCAAAGGTGTTGATCGCCGCATGAGACGGGGTTATGAGGACTGCAGAAAACGGTTTGCACCTCTTCTAAGGACATTGCGTGGTTACTTGAGTTTCAGCCTCAGCGGCCTCCGGGCCAAGAAGATAAATGTCATGGCTGATGAGGAAATTCTTCAGGAGACTTTGAAAGTGATTTCAGAACATCCTGAACACCTTAAGGAGATACAGGGATATTTCAACATTGACTTACCTACAGCAGGCGGGGAGGTTTTCTGGAAAGAGCTGGCCGAATACCATGGCTGGAGGTTCCAGGAGAACAACATCACCAGGCATATAAGGCTTATTGATCCCGCCAACTTCCGCAGGGCCTGGGGCAGACGGAGACAGCTTGTTGACTACTGCAGATCATTTTTAATCAGTCAGTTGGCGAAGTAGCCTTTTCGGAGGTATATTTTAGTTATGAAGGAAATGACAGAAAAAGTACCGCTGCCCGGCGACGTCGTTGTGGCAGACCGGGGTTTATACAAACACTATGGCATCTATATAGGGAACGGCCGGGTTATCCACTATTCTGCCGGCATCGGCATAGAGCTGGATGCAGCCAGGGCCAAGATAATCGAGACATCTCTTGTTGACTTCCTGGACGGCAGTGCCCTCTATGTGGAGGAGACCGACGAGCCGGGCGCCTTCCCGCCGGACCGTGTGGTGGCTCGGGCCAAATCCATGGTGGGCCAGTTACATGGCGAGTACAACATTGCATTCAACAACTGCGAGCATTTCACCCACTGGTGCAAATACGGAACTAAAGAGTCGAGCCAGGTCAACACGGTCCTTAAGGCAGTGGTGGGCGTGGCCGCCATTGCCTTGGGACTTGCCGCCGGGGGCAAGTTCCTGGGCGGGAAGGGTGGAAGAGGCCTTCTTTAAGCCTTCTTGCCAAGCCCTATGACAAAGGTCTCGAAAGAATTGATGCGGGATGCCTGGGGCTTAAGGATCTTGACCGCATTGAAATGCTTCTTCATATCATCAAGAATCTCTTTCTCCTTGCCCCCCTGGAACATCTTGAACACAAAGTTGCCTCCCGGGGTCAGCACCTGCAGTGCAGTATTGTAAATAGATTCTATCAGCTGGATTGAACGTTCGGTATCCACAATCCTGTTGCCTGTGGTGGAGGGGGCGGCGTCGCTGACTACCGCATTGTAAGGCCCTTTCTCGGCTAACATCCGGATGCTGGTCTGGTCAAAGGCATCGCCCTGGAGAAAGAAGAAGTTGGGCTTCTTTACAGTTATGCTCAAAGGCTTCAGGTCGATGGCAGAGAGGAATCCGCCCTCTCCCAGCAACTTCATTATGTACATGGTCCAGCTTCCCGGTGCAGCCCCTACATCCAGCACCTTGAAATCCCTCTTTATCACATTGAATTTCTGCTGAATCTCCTCCAGCTTGTAGACTGAACGGGCAGGGTAGCCCTCCTTCTGTGCCTTCTTGGTATAAAAATCGTCGTCCCAGGTTCCTTTTTTCACTTGAACTAAATCCCCATTACCCTTACATTATATATGATGAGATTAACAAAAATCGAGGAATATTTACAGACCATTCTTCCGGAAAAAGTGAATAATTGCTGGAAGGAGTCTGTCATTGGGGATGCAGCTGTCAAGGATGCATTCCTTAATCAGATAAATGCACCGGCTAAGGACCTTCTTTCCAGGGGTGGCAAGCGGTGGCGCCCTCTTCTTATGATGCTGTTCTACCAGCTGTACCGTCCAGATGACGACATACTGGCTTTTACTCCCCTGGTGGAGCTGCCCCACAACGGCACTCTTATTATAGATGATATCGAGGATTCCTCCGACTTCCGCCGCGGCAAGCCTGCAGTGCATCTGATCTACGGCACCGACCTCTCTGTCAATACCGGGAACTTCTTATACTTCCTGCCGCATGTCTGCATCGACTCAAGCAATTTCTCCGACGATATAAAGCTGGCGGCATACCGCTATTACAACGAAAGCATGACCAGGCTTCACATAGGTCAGGGGCTTGATATTCTGTGGCACCGGGACAAGGAGTATATTCCATCTTCAGATGAATATATGACTATGTGCAGCTTCAAGACAGGAGCACTTTCCCAGCTTTCAGGCCGCCTTGGTGTCCGGGCTGGAGGAGGTTCCGAAGAGGCTGCTTCTTCTATGGGAAAAGCATGCCGGCAGATGGGCGTGGGGTTCCAGATACTTGATGATGTGATCAATCTGACTGTTGGGAACCCTGGCAAAAAGAGAGGCGACGATATTGTGGAAGGGAAGAAGAGCCTTCCTGTGATACTGTGCAGCCAGCTGGGTGGCAACATGACTCGTCTCAAGGAGATATTCGCTTATGCAGGAGAGCAGGGCGTAGAAAAAGCAGGTTCCGAGGTGGAGGAGGCAATTGCTATGATCGGATCCACCGGTGCCATAGAGAAGGCAAAGGAGATGGCTTTGGAAATACTCTCTTCAAGCCGCAAGGCAATAATGAGTTCCTATCCGGCCAGCCCTGTCCTTGATGACATAAGCAATCTCTTTGACTCGTTTCTCAAGCCTTTTAAAGGAGGAAAATGGTGAAGATCCGAGACCTTCTTTCCACCAGATTCAGATATGTATACAACAACTGGTGTCTCTATATAATCATAGCCAATGTGATTGTGTTCCTCCTCACCTCGTTCAACAGCAGGCTTGCATCATACCTGGCCATGAACCCTATCAACGTAAGCCATCATCATATGTACTGGCAGTTTATTACCTACATGTTTGTCCACGGCTCCTTGAGCCACCTCTTCTTCAATATGCTGGGCCTCTACTTCTTCGGTGTGGCTGTGGAGCAGTCCATAGGCAGCAAGGAATTCCTTCTGTTCTACCTGCTGTGCGGTGCTCTTGCCGGAGTCTTCTCTTACTTTGTCTATGTGAACACAGGCTATTTCCGCATCTTCCTGCTGGGTGCATCCGGATCTCTCTTTGCAGTGCTTCTGGCCTATGCAGTGATCTATCCCGACTCCACTGTGTTTCTATTCGGCATCGTCCCTGTTTCAGCTCCTGTGCTGATCCTGGGCTATACTGTGCTTGAGATTATATATCAACTTACCGGCTATAATGCGGGAGTTGCCCATCTGACCCATCTTGGGGGCTTTGCCTTTGCATACCTCTACTTTGTGATCCGGTTCAAGGTGAACCCTGCAGAGCGGCTTTTCGGCAGGAGGAGATAATATGTTCAGACCTATGCGCCGTTTCAAGCAGCAGCTTTCTGACGCGGAGTGCATCTCTATCTTGAAGAGTGAGGTCCGAGGCATTCTTTCAGTCCTTGGAGATGATGATTATCCCTATGGTGTTCCTCTCGACTATTACTATTCTGAGGAAGACGGCCACATCTATTTCCATGGGGCAGGGGAGGGACATAAGATTGATTCCATCAAGAAGCATGATAAAGTCTCTTTCTGTGTAATGGACAAAGGGACAAAAGATGCAGAGAGCTGGTTCCTCCATTTCAGGAGCGTGATTGTCTTCGGTCGCATAAAGATTGTGGAGGATCACAATAAGGCGCTGGATATCTGCCGGAAGCTCTGCTATAAATTTGGATTATCCCCTGAGGTTGTAGAGAAGATGGTTGAGAAAAGCGGCGCCCATGTCACCTGTCTGGAACTGGTTCCCGTGCACATCACCGGGAAAGCGGTAAAAGAAGAGTAATTTACTTTTTCAGGAAAGACTTAATCTCATCCAGCCGGCTCTCAGCCACCTGGCGGCCTGTCTCGTAGCATCGCTGCAGCTCATCAGGATTGTGCTCAATGCGTGATATTCCCAGAGGTTTCTCTGGACACAGGACAATAGCTTTTCCCTCTTTCTCCTGCCGGAAGGCATAATCGTGCTGCTGGTTGTAATCGGTGTGGCGGGTCTCCATTCTTGCCAGCAGCTTAGGATATTTACGCAGGGACAGGCGCATCAGCTTTAAGAGGGAATCGGGCTCTTTTACGAAGTCCTTGGGCTGTGTCAGGATCACTATATTCTTGTCGTAACCCATCTCCTGGAATTTTGCCAGGGGGATGGAGTCGGTCATTCCGCCGTCCAGCAGCTTGTAGCCATCCACCTTTACCACGCTGGAGACCAGAGGCATGCTGGCACTGGCCCTCATCCATGTAAGGTCGGTTCCATGTCCTGTCTTCAGCTCCTTGTAGATAGGTTCCCCGGTGAGGCAGTCCGAGACCACCACGTAAAAGCGCATTGGGTCTTTTGCAAAGGTATCGTAG
>Ga0256407_10009069_pt1 | contig 14348 bp, 12 predicted proteins | sample RumenRJG_04DNA_FD_193489 | JGI IMG/M metagenome (GOLD analysis project Ga0256407, IMG submission 193489) | Bovine rumen microbial communities from Lethbridge, Alberta, Canada - RJG_04 | ecosystem: Host-associated > Mammals > Digestive system > Stomach > Rumen | place: Canada: Alberta... | reverse complement strand
TGCGCTTGCAGAGGTACATCGCAAGCTTGTCCGTGGCCTCGCCGCTGTCAAAGAGGCCGTGGAGATACGTTCCCCAGACGTTCCCGGCGCGGCAGCCGTCGCTTGTTCCGTCCGCAAGGCGGCAGAACGCCTCGCCCCGCGCCTCTGTCGCGCCCATGTGGATCTCGTAGCCCTCGATGGCCGCGCCACGGAGCGCTCCGCCTGTCACCGTGGCGCGGACGCGGGTCAGGGTCTTTTCCGGGGCAAAGGTCGTCGTGCAGGGCAGCAGTCCCATCCCCCGCAGGGTCGGCAAAGCGCCCTCCACGCCGTCGGGGTCACGCAGCTCGTCGCCCAACATCTGATACCCGCCGCAGACGCCGAGGATCGGCGTATCGCATTCCGCGAGGCGCAGGATCGCGGTTTCCAGCCCGCTTTCGCGCAGCCAGAGAAGGTCTGCCATGGTGCTTTTCGTCCCAGGCAGGATCACCAGATCCGGCGTACCGAGATCGCGGGTCACATAGCGCACACCCAGCAGCGGGTGCGCCTCCAGAGGAGCAAAATCGGTGAAGTTGGAGATGTGCGGCAGACGGATCACCGCAATATCCAGAGGCTTGCCGCTGTCCTTTGCCGCGAGCCGCGGCGCGAGAGAATCCTCGTCGTCCACATCGACGCGCAGGTACGGCACCACGCCCAGCACCGGGATTTCGGTCTTGTCCTCGATCTGCCGCAGTCCGGGTTCCAGCAGCGCTGCGTCCCCGCGAAATTTATTGACGATCAATCCCTTGATCCGCGCGCGCTCCGTGTCCTCCAACAGCGCCACCGTGCCGTAGAGCTGGGCGAACACGCCGCCGCGGTCAATGTCCCCGGTGAGCAGCACCGGCGCGTCGAGCAGCTCCGCGAGACCCATGTTCACCATATCGTTCTCCCGCAGGTTGATCTCCGCAGGGCTGCCCGCGCCCTCGATGACGATGACGTCGTATTCGGTGGCAAGGCTGCGATAGGCGTTCAGAATGTCCGGGATCAGCTGCTTTTTATAGGCAAAATACTCCTTCGCCGTCATCTGCGCCCGGGCAACGCCGTTGACAATGATCTGACTGCCCGTATCGCTGGACGGCTTCAGCAGAATCGGATTCATGCGCACGTCGGGTTCGACGCCCGCCGCCTCCGCCTGCACGATCTGGGCGCGGCCCATCTCGCGTCCGTCCCGGGTCACGCCGCTGTTGAGCGCCATGTTCTGGCTCTTGAACGGCGCGACGCGGTACCCGTCCTGCTGGAAGATACGGCACAGCGCCGCGCACAGCAGGCTCTTGCCCGCGCCGGACATGGTGCCCTGTACCATGATGCACTTTGCGCTCACGCTAGCACCTCCCACAGCGCGGCGATCAGCCGCTGATTTTCCTCATGCGTCCGCACCGCCACACGGTACCACGTCTCGTCCAGTCCCGCAAAGTCGCCGCAGCCGCGAATGAGTATTCCGCGCTCTCGCAACGGCGCGTCCAGCGGCGTAACGCTGCGGAACAGCAAAAAGTTGGCCTCCCCCGGCACCACGCGCAGCCCCAGCGTCGTAAGCTGCTCATAGAGCCACGGACGCTCGATGCGCACCAGTTCCCGCACTCGCTCGACGTAGTCCGTCTCCCGCAGCGCTGCCAGTCCCGCCGCCTGGGCAAGGTGCGACACCGCCCACGGCGGCCCCATGCGGTTCATCGCGTCCAGAAGCGCGGCGTCCGCGCACAATGCGTAACCCAGCCGCGCCCCCGCCATGGCGTAGAGCTTGGTGAAGGCTTTGAGGATCAAAAGGTTCGAAAACGCGTCCAAAAGTGCCTTACAGGTGTACGTTTCCGGCGTGTCGAGAAAATCCGCAAAGCACTCATCCACTATCACCCGGCAGCCGCTGTCCGCGCAGCGCTCGACGATATGCCCCAGCAGCACCTGGTCAACGGTCACGCCGCTGGGGTTGTTCGGTTGGCATAAGATGATAATATCAAGCATTTCGTCAATCTCTTTCAAAAATCTCTCATCCAGCCGAAAGGCCACGTCCAGCGGAATCCGCACGATCTCACAGCCCGCCGCCGCAAGCGCCGCCTCGTACTCGCCAAACGTCGGCGACGGCACCAGCGCGCGGCGCGGCTTCGCCGCGAAGATCGCATGGTAGATGAGGTCGCTGGCGCCGTTGCCGCAAAGCACCTGTCCCGCCGTCACGCCCTCATGGACGGCGATCGCGTGGCGCAGGATACGACACTCGGGGTCGGGGTAGCGGTCGATCTCCCCCGTCGCCGCGATAATGGCGTCACGCACCCCCGCCGGAACGCCCAGCGGGCTGACGTTCGCCGAGAAATCCAGCGGCGTCGCGCCGTATTCACGCTCGTAGGCGGCCCAGTCGCCGCCGTGGGTTCGTTTCATCACAGACTCCTCGCGATCCAGAACCGCGCCGCCGCGCAAGCGGCGCACAGCAGTACACTTCCGCAGTACATCATGCGGTTGGTTTTCAAAATATCCTCCGGCTCACAGCGGCGCAGCGCGTCGCCCAGCGCGGCCTTTTCGTGTTTTTCGCCGAAGTACCACGCGTCGCCGCCCAGCTGTACGCCCAGCGCCCCCGCGCAGGCGGCCTCCGTCTGTCCCGCGTTGGGGCTTAGGTGCTTATGCGCGTCCCGCCGCCAGACACGCCACGCGCGCGGGGCATCCTGTCCCGTCAGCGCCGCGGCGGCAATCAGGAACAATGCCGCGATACGCGATGGGAGATAGTTCGCCAAATCATCCAGCTTGGCGGCAAATCTGCCAAAATACAGGTATTTTTCGCTGTTGTAGCCCACCATGCTGTCCATTGTGTTGACGGCCTTATAGGTCAGTGCCAGCGGCGCGCCGCCGAGAAACATGCAGAACATCGGCGCGGCAACGCCATCGGAGAAATTCTCCGCCACGGTCTCCACCGCGGCCTTGGCGACGCCCTCCGCGTCCAGCCGCGCCGTGTCCCGTCCCACGATACGCCCCACCGCCGTCCGCGCGGCGACAAGGTCGCCCGAGCGCAGGGCGTCATACACGCGGCGGCTCTCCGCCGCCAGTCCCCGCGCCGCCAGCGCCTGGGCACACCAGAAGGTCTGGAGCGCCAGCTCTACGCCCCAATGGACGCGCCGCGCCAACAGACACGCTCCCAGCGTGAGCGTCAGCGTCAGCAGCGGCAGCGACGCTGCCAGCAGCGCCCCGCCCAACAGCTCGCCGCGGGGCGTTTTAGGCAGGCGCGGGCGGATGACACGCTCAAAGCCGGAGATATACTTCCCCATCACAACCACCGGGTGCGGCAGCCACGCGGGATCGCCGAAAATGAGATCGAGGATAAAGCCGCCCAGCGCCGCGCAGAGGATCAGCATGTCCCCGCCTCCCGCACGAAGGAGACCCGTTCCGTCAGCCGCAGCTTGCGCCGCTCACGCCATAGGGTTTCGTCAAAGTCCAGACGGTAGCCGCCGCCGTTGCCGGACATCCATTCAAAGTAGTCCCGCTCCGGAAGGGCGCAGCGCTCCATCACCGCGCGCAGCGTCCCGCCATGGGCGACGATGACCAGCGCGTCCTCGCCCCGCTGCATCGTTTCCTCCAACAGCGCTTCAAAAGCGGCGCAGCTGCGCTCACAGAACGCCGCGCGGGACTCGCCGCCGGGACACTCCGCGGTGCAGTCGCCCGCCACCCAAGCGCGGTAGTCCGCGTCCTCCGCCATCTCGTCCGCGGTACGTCCGTCGAACGCGCCGAAGTCCATCTCCGAGAAGTCGTCGATCACGACCTGCCGCGCGGCGGGAAACACGATCCGCGCGGTCTGCTGAGAGCGGCACAGGGGTGAAACGTAGACGATTTCCGGGGAAAACGCCGCCGCGGACAGCTCCGCCGCCCCCGCCGGGGACAGCGGGATGTCCAGCTGTCCCTGATAGCGGCGCTCGTCGTTGTATTGGGTGCGCCCGTGGCGCAGCAGCCAGATCGTCACGGCAGCTCCCCCTTTATCACCATCGGTATCCCGCAGAATACGCGTACGACGGCGTCGGCGCGTTCCGCCAGCAGGCAGTTGAGCCGTCCCGCCCGCTCCCGCGCGACGCGCTCCGCCGGGTCGGCCGGCACGACGCCGCCCCCCACCTCGGTGGCGATGACCGCATCATAGCGGGACAGTTCCTCCGCCAGCGCGTCCAAGTCTGCCCGTTCCCTTGCCAGCTCCTGCACATCCCACACCGCGCGGCGCGCCAATTCCGCGTCGTCGCAGCGCAGGATGGCTTTCGCCGCCGCGCGCTTGCCGCTCCACAGCGGCCCAAATAGAAAAATCATATCAGCTTCTCCACATACTGCTGCGCGACGATCGCCGCCAGCATCCAGAACTCCGCCTTGACCAGAAACCAACCCGCCAAATCGCCTGACGTACCGCCAAACTCCTGTTTCGCCACGCGGACGTAGCGCCACACGACCAGTGCCGCGGCGCAGACCGCCGCAACGCTGCGCGGCGCCAGCGCCGCCGCCAGCAGCAACGTGACGATACCCAGCAGCGCCCGCGCCCGGCGCTTGTCCGCCGCGCTGACAAAGGCTTTCGCGAGGCTCGAGCCCTCCGCCACGCTCAAAAGCGTCAGCAGCAGCCCCGACAGCGCCCGGGACAGGACAAAGCCCAATCCCACGCTCCACAGCGCCGCGTCCGTCGGCGTCACGGCGCAGCACAGCGCAAAGTACGCGACAAAGTACACGCACAGGCGGATCACCGCGAACGCGCCGCAATGGGGGTCGCGCAGGATCTCCTGCTTGCGCACGGGGCTTGCATGACTCGCCAGCGCGTCGCAGGTGTCGGCGTAGCCGTCGAGGTGGATGCCCCCGGTGACAACGACAGGCAGCGCGCACAGCGCCGCGCCGCGCAGCACGTCCGGCAGCCCCAGCGCCGCGCACAACGCTGCCGCGCCGCACCACGCGAGACCCAGCACCGCGCCCACCAGCGGGAACGCGAGGAGCGCATAGCGCATATTCTTTTCGTTCCACTCCACCCGCGGCACAGGCAGCGCCGAGTACATCCCGAACGCCACCGCCACGGTCTCCAAGACCCACATCAGGCTTCTCCCTTGTAATATGTCGCCATCCCGGCGCTGACCTCGCACACGGCGTCCGCCATGGCGGCCAGCTTGCGGTTGACATAAGATAGCACACTTAAATATCGCTCGGTATCCCCGGCATACTCCCTGCCGCCGGTGAACACCTCGTTGGACACGATCACCAGATCGCGGCACTGCGCACGCAACCGCGCCGCGCCGCGCAAAATCTCCTCCGCCAGATTCTCCCCCGCGCCCTGCGGCGAGAACAGCTCGTTGGCGCAGAGGTTGCCCATATCCTCCAGCAGCACGGCGCTGTCGGGCGGCAATGTCAGGCCAGAGAGATTGACATAACATTCCACCGTATCAAAGCCCTTGTCCCGTCGCATGGCGCGGTGCTTTTTGATACGCGCCCCCGCCTCGTCGCCGAACGGCTCCATGGTGGCGAGATAGATGCGCTTCTGTGCGCCCGAGCGAAGGATCAGGCGCTCCGCGTAGGCGCTCTTGCCGCTGAGCGCGCCGCCGACCACCAGCGTCAGCATTGGGGCGTATACGGCTCGATGCCGCCCTCCGTGAAGGTGTAGGCTTCGCGGTACACCGCCAGCGCCATATCCAGCAGCGGCATGGCCGCCACCGCTCCGGTTCCCTCACCGAGGCGCATCTCCGCCGTGATGAGCGGACGCTTGCCCAGGGCTTTGAGCACCAACGCGCCCGCGGGTTCCGCCGAGACGTGGCTTGCGATCATCGCGCCCGCGGCGTCGGGACACAGCCGCGCGGCGCACAGCGCCGCCACGGTGCTGGGAAACCCGTCCAACAGCACCGGGACGCGGTACAGCGCCGCGCCAAGGCAGACGCCGCAGAGTCCCGCGAGATCGAAGCCGCCCACCTTGGCCAGCACGTCCACCGCGTCCCACGCGGCGGGGCGGTTGGTAGAGACGCCCCGCCGGATGACCTTGATCTTCCGCTCCAGCGCCTCGTCCGAAAGTCCCGCGCCGCGGCCCGTCACGTCCTGCACCGAGCGTCCCAGCAGTACGCTGGCCACCGCCGAGGCGGTGGTGGTGTTGCCGATGCCCATTTCGCCCGTTGCGAGCAGCCGCGTCCCACGCGCCGCTTCATCGCGTACCAGCTCCACGCCGATGCCGATTGCCCGCTCCGCCTGTTCGCGGGCCATGGCGGGGCCGTCGGTAAAATCCGCCGTACCGTTGCCGACGCGGCGATCCAGTACGCCGTCGCAGCCGTCAAAGTCCGCGATGCCCATGTCCACCGGCACGACGCGGCAATGCGCGATCTCCGCCATGCGGCACACAGCCGTGCGCCCCAGCGCCAGCTGACACGCAACGGCGGCGGTCACGCCGCTTCCCGTCTGGGTCACGCCCTGCCGCACCACGCCGTTGTCGGCGCACAGCACCAGAACCGCGCGTTCGCTCAAATCCACCGCCGCGCTGTGCGACAGCGCCGCGACGTCCTCGATGGCGCGCTCCAACAGGCCGAGGCCGCCCAGCGGCTTGGCGCAGGCGTTCCAACGCGCTCTTGCCACCTGTCGCGCCGCCTCGTCCGGCGGGATGATCTGTTCGATGATCTCACGCAAATCCATGTTTCTCTCCATACTTCCGCGCGGCGGCGACAAACCGCTCCGCCAGCGCGGGGTTCCCCGCGAAATAGAGGTGTGGGAACGCCGCGTAGAGCGTGTCGCTCACAAAGCCGCAGCGCCAGACGCGGTCATTTTTCTCCACCCGCAGAGCGTCGCCGTTCGCGTCGCTGTCCCAGTGGTGGAACTCGTGGGACGGGATCTGTTCGCCTGTTCGGAACAGCAGGCTGTCCGACTCCGCGCACAGGGTCTGGTAGCCGAAGCGCACCAGATGCCCGGTATTCACCGCCCTGCCCGGCAATGCGCCCACCACCGGGTATTCGCTGCCCTCGGCGTCGCGCAGCGCTGCGCCAAGGTACAGGAATCCGCCGCACTCCGCCACCGTGGGCAGGCCGCCCTCCACCGCCGCCTTGACGGACGCGCGCATGGTTTCGTTGGCGGACAGCTCCGCCGCGTACAGCTCCGGGTAGCCCCCGGGCAGGTACAGGCCACCGATGTTCTCCGGCAACGCGCGGTCAAGGAGCGGGCTGAACGGCACGATCTCCGCGCCGCGGCGCCGCAGCGTTTCCAGCGTCTCGCAATAGGTAAAGGCGAACGCCCGATCCATCGCGACGGCGATACGGACTTTGGGGCCGTGGCGCTCTGTGTCCCGCGCAGTGATTTCCGGCGCGGGACGGTCGAAAAGGTTCAAAAGTCGCTCCCAATCCAGCCGCAAATCATCCGCCAGCGCGTCGATACGCGCATCCAGATCGTCGATCTCACCCGCGGCATAAAGTCCCAGATGACGGCTGCCGATCCGCGCCGTCTCCACGTTGGAAAGACACCCAAGCACCGGTACGCCGCTCTCGCGCTCGATCATCGGCGCGAGGGAGGCAAACAGTCTGGGCGGGCATTCGTTCAGCAGCACACCCGCAATATGACTATTCCGCCGAAACGCCGCCAGTCCGCGGATCTCCGCCGCCAGCGTCAGGCTCGCGCCCTTGGCGCGGACGACCAGCAGCACGGGAATGTCCAGCACGTTCGCGACATGCCAGGAGCCGGCCCGGTCGCTGATGCCGCCGAGGCCGTCGTAATAGCCCATGACGCCCTCAATCACCGCCGCGCCGTGACCCTCGCAGCCTTGGGCATAAAGATTTCGGACGCAGTTTTCGTCGCTCAGAAACAGGTCGAGGTTGCGGCTCTCCACGCCCAGCGCGGCGCGGTGGAACATGGGGTCGATGTAGTCCGGCCCCACCTTGAACGCGCAGGGGTTCAGCCCCCGCCGCTGCATGGAGCGCAGCAGGGCGCAGGTCGCCGTGGTCTTGCCGCTGCCGGAGCGCGGCGCGGCGATCATCAGACAAATCATGTCGTCTGCCTCCGCATCGCCGTGATGAGGAACACGGGGTTGTTCGCCAGCAGCAGGTGCAGCTCCCCAGCGCACTTTGCCCGGGAGACGGAGAGCTGTGTGATCTCCGTCTCCATGTCCCGGAACACCTCCAACGCCGCGCCCAGCGTTTCCAGCGCGATGGCGGTCATGCACAGCCGAACGCTTGGATTCTTTTCCAGCGCCGCGTCCACGATGGCGCGAAGGTTACCCTTCGACCCGCCGATGAACACCGCGTCCGGCGCGGGCAGCTCCCGCAGCGCCTCCGGCGCGGCGCCAGGGACGACATGGATATTCCACGCGCCGAAGCGGCGGCGGTTCTCCTCGATGAGCGCCAGCGCCTCGCCGTCGCGCTCCACGGCATAAACGCGGCCCTCGTCCGCCGTGAGCGCCAGCTCCACGGACACACTGCCCGTGCCCGCGCCCACGTCCCAGACCGTGTCGCCGCGCTGCAGCGCCAGCTTGGAGCGCACCGCGGCGCGTACCTCCTGCTTGGTCATCGGCACGTTCCCGCGCGTGAACAGTTCGTCCGCGAGGCCGCCCGCCGGGACGTCCGGGAGCGGCGCCGCCTCCGTCAACAGCACGGACAGCGGCGCGAAGTCGCGCTCCGCCGCCTCCGCCGCGGTGAGGTGGATGATCTGTTCCTCCGGGTAGGTGAGGTTCTCCCCCACCGTGACGGCGATTTCGCCCAAGCCCGCGTCCGTCAGCGCTTGGCAGATCGTCGCGGGGGTATGGCTCCCGCCGGTGAGGAAAAACGTGGGCTTGCCCCGCATGATAGCTGCGGTGGGATCGCAATCCACGCCGTGCGCGGAGCGAAGCGTCCAGTCCTGCCAGGGTCGGCCCAGCCGCGCCGCCAAAATCTGCACCGCGGAGACGCCGGGCAGCACACGGCAGTCATGGCCACCCAGCAGCGGCAGCAGCCCCTTTGCGCCGGAGTAAAACCCCGTGTCGCCGCTCATGACCACGCAGGCGCTCTCCGCGCTCTCCCGGGAGAGCAGCGCCGCGATCTCCTCCGCCCGGACGGCGGCAAAGCGGCGCTGACCCTCGACCTCCGGCAGCGTGTCCAGCAGCCGCATGGCGCCGATGACCAGCTCCGCGCTCTCCAACGCGTCCCACGCCTCCACGGTGGCGTTTTCCGGCGCGCCGCCGCCGAGACCCAACAAAGTCACGTTCATGTGTTCATCCTCTCGATCTCGCTCAGGATCGCTTCCATCGTTTCGCCCGTCTCCTCCGGGCGGCGCAGCACAATGAGCCGTGCGCCGCACGTTTTTGCCGCGCGGGCCTTTTCCGGGTAGCCGCCCGCCGCGCCGCCATCCTTGGTGACCAGGTACACGATGTGGAACTTGCGCAGCAACGCCGCGTTCAGCTCCTCGCTGAACGGCCCCTGCATGGCGATGATGTTACGGTGGGGAATGCCCGCAGCCTCACAGGCGGTAATTCCCTCATGGGAGGGCAGCACCCGGGCGTACAGCCGCTCGCGCGGCAGCGCCGCGAACGCGCTCAGCTCCTTGGCCCCCGTGGTCAGGAGGACGTTCCCCTCCGTATTTTGCAAATACTCCGCCGCCTCCTCCGCGTCGGCGACGAGCAGGGCGTCCGACGTGTCCCCCGCGCCGCGCAGCAGACGGCGATAGGGCACGTTCGCCGCGGCGCAGGCCGCCCTGACGCTCTCCGTGATGCCCGTGGCGTAGGGATGCGTAGCGTCCACGCACAAGGCCGCGGTACGCAGCAGCGCCAGCTTTTCCTCCCCGCTGCGCCGTCCGGTCAACACCGTCACGCCGGGGACGTCCCCCTGCTCCTCGCGACCATAGGGCGTGGCGACGCACACCGTCACCGCGACGCCCCGCGCCGAGAGCGCCGCCGACAGCTCGCGTCCCTCGGTAGTGCCGCCGAAAATCACAATGTTCATAGCTGTTTGTAGCGTCTCGGCGTCACCATGTACCGGCCCACGCGCCTCGTCGCGGACGAGCCGATGAACGCCGTCGTCACCATATCCACTTCCGTCTCCCGCAGCTCCGCAAGCCTCAGGAGCCGCTTTTCCTCCCCGGCGCGTCCGATGTTCCGCACAAGGCCGCAGAGGGTGTCCGCGCCGCGCGATTCCAGCAGAATATCGCAGGCGCGGCGCAAATGCTCCGCGCGGCGCTTGGAGGAGGGGTTGTAGAGCGCGATCGCGAAGTCCCCCTCCCCCGCGCAGCGCAGGCGCTTTTCGATGACCTCCCACGGCGTCAGCAGGTCGGAAAGCGAGATCACGCAGAAGTCGTGCCCGAGCGGCGCGCCCAGCGCCGCCGCGCCGGAGAGCGCCGCCGTGACCCCCGCGACGATCCGCGCCTCCACGCCCGGATACTCCGGCAGCAGCTCCAATATCGGCGCCGCCATGCCGTACACCCCCGCGTCGCCGGAGCAAACCATGGCGACGATGCGTCCCTTTTGTGCCTCAGCGAGGGCGTGGCGGCAGCGCTCGATCTCCCGCATCATCGGCGTCGAAAACGTCTCCTTTTCCGGGAACAGCGGCGCGATCTGCTCCACATACGGCCCGTAGCCGCAGAGCAGCTCGGCGGCAGAGAGCGCGTGATACGCCTCCTCCGTCAGCCCCTCCCGGCTCCCCGGGCCGATACCCACGATATACACCTCACCCATTGTGCCATCTCCAATCCAACGCGGTTTCCCGCTGCGCCAGCGCGAAGGTCACGCCGTCCCCGGCGAATTTCCGTGCCAGCATCGTCCCGCCTGATGCGCACACCGCCGCGCGCTCGCAGACGTTGTCCACACCCGTGGTCGCTTCCACGAACGCCGACGCGGTAAACTCGCCCTGCACAGCGGACAGCTCCGCCGCCGCGCAGGTTTTCAGCGTCCAGCCGTGGGCCGCGCAAAAAGACAGCAGCCCCGGCTCGTCCGCTTTTAAATCAATGCTCGCCGCCCCGGCGATCGCCTCGGACAGTATATCGGCGGCGGCGCAGAACGCGGCGAATCGTTTTTCCAATGTCTCCCGGGTTGTCCCCTTTCGGCAGCCGACGCCCAGCGTCAGAACGCGCGGCACGACGGTCAGGCCATCGTGGGGACGAACGTCCACCCAGGCGTCGGGCGCGTCCGCGTTCGTCAGCGACACGCCCTTCGGCGGCTCGCCGGTGATGGGAAACGCGGTGTCTATGATGATCGTGTTCCCCGCAAGCAGCTTGCCGGAGACCTCCTTGATGTGGGCCGTGCCCACCACGGCGCAGCCCTGTACCCTCGCCCACTCATCCACGGCGAACACGCCGCGCACGTCTGTGGCGGTGGTGACGGCGGCAGCGCCGCCCGTGACCCGCGCGATCTTCCGCGCCAGCTCGTTGGCCCCGCCCAGGTGACCCGAGGCCAACGGGATGGCAAACTGTCCGACCTCGTCCACCGCGATCACGGCGGGGTCGCTGGTCTTGCTCACAAGATGCTCCGCCACCGCCCGCACGGCGATCCCCGCCGCGCCAACATAGACAAGCGATCGCGCCGTGGGAAAATGCGTTGCCGTCCAATCCCGGAGCGTGACGCCGTCCCGGGTACAGGCGACCTCGCCGCCCAGCGCGTCGCGCAGCCGCTCCGCCAGCGCGCGACCCTGCTCGGTGAACGAGAGATACGCGATCTCCCCGCCGTCGCTGCCGCGGCGGTACGCCGTGGAAAACGCGGGATCGTAGAGTCTGCTTTTTTCATAGGGCGCGTTCAGGAAGCGTCCGACGAACACCAGCGCGGTTTTGCGAATCTCCGCGCCCGCCGCCGCCAGTGTGCCCACGGTGCAGCGGACAACCCGTTCGTCAGGCCATGTCGCCTTGTAGACGATGGCGGCGGAGGTGTCGGCGGATAACCCGCCGGCAAGCAGCTCCGCTTGTACGCCCTCCAACAATCCTGCCGAGAGGAAGATCGCCATGGACGCGCCGTGACGTGCCAGATCACGGAGCCGCTCGCCCTCCGGTACGCCGGTGCGTCCCGCGAGGCGCGTGACGATCAGGCTCTGGCTGACGCCGGGGAGGGTGAACTCCGTGCCCAGCGCCGCCGCCGCGCCGAACAGGCTCGACACCCCCGGCGTCACGTCGAAGTCAATATGCTGCTCCGAAAGCGCGTCCATCTGCTCGCGGATCGCGCCGTAGAGCGCCGGGTCGCCGGTGTGGAGCCGCACGACGGTTTTCCCCGCCGCGTCGGCGTCACGCATGACGGCAAGCACCTCCGGGAGCGTCATCTCGGCGCTGTTGTAGACCGCACAGCCGTCCTTGCAGCGCTCAAGCAGCGCGGGATTCACGAGGCTGCCCGCGTAGATCACCACGTCCGCCGCCGCCAACAGCGCCGCGCCGCGCAGCGTGATGAGGTCGGGCGCTCCCGGCCCCGCGCCCACAAAATGTACCATGTCACTTGCTCCAATCGTCCAAAATCGCTTTTGCGACCTCCGTTTTCCCAAGCAGGCCATACTCGTTGGAGAACACCACCGCGCCGACGCGCAGAGCGTCCCCCACACGGTGGTCGAGCCGTCGCTGCATTGCGGCCAGCAGGCTTTCCAGCACTGGTGCGCGCAGCCCCGCGCCGTCCAGTATCGCGATACAGGCGTCGGCGGTGGCCGCGTCCATCAGCTCCCGGCAGATCGCCGTATCCGCGCCGCACAGCGCCGCGTGGGCGCAGAACAACTCGGCGCGGCAATCGGCGTACTTCGAGTGGGTGTTCATCACGCCGCCCGCAAGCTTCACCAGCTTACCGATGTGCCCCACCAGCAGCGCTTCGTGAAAGCCCAGCGTCACCGTGAGGTCGAGGGCGTCGCCGAGGAAATTCGAGTATTTCACGTCGGGAATATTGCGCGGGTTCAAGTCGCCGGCTTTCAGAAAGTCCGCGCCGTAGTTCCCCGGCGTCAGGATCACGCGCTCCGCGCCCTCGGCGCGTATCTGGCGCAGCTGGGTCTCGATGGTGTCCACGACGGCCCGTTCGCTCATCGGCTCCACAATGCCCGAGGTGCCGAGGATGGAAATGCCCCCCTCGATGCCCAGCATGGGATTGAAGGTCTTTTGCGCGATTTTCTCGCCCTCCGGCGCCGAGATCACGACGGACAATCCGCCGTCGTAGCCCGTCTCGGCGCAGACCGCCTCCACCGCCTCGACGATCATCCGCCGCGGCACGGTGTTGATGGCCGCCGCGCCGATGGGCTGGTCAAGGCCCGGCTTCGTCACCCGGCCCACGCCCGCGCCGCCGTCGATGGCGACGCCCTCCTGCGTTTTGCGTACCGCTGCGCAGATCAGGCAGCCGTCGGTGGCGTCGGGGTCGTCCCCCGCGTCCTTGCGCACGGCGGCAAGGGCCGCGTCGCCCACGCGCTCGCAGCGCGCCGGCGCGACCTCCACCGCCGTTCCCTTGGGGGTGACGAGCCGCACCGTCTCCGGTGTCTCACCGGTGAGCAGCAGCCGCGCGGCGGCAGCCGCCGCCAGCGCCGCGCAGGTGCCGGTGGTGTAGCCGCAGCGCAGCAGCTTCTGCCCGCTGCGGACGCAATCCCCGCGCCGCGTCAGCGCCGCGATCTCCGGGTAACGGGCCAGTATTGTTTCGTAGTTTGCTTTCTCATGCGGGAACGTGCAGTCCACGCAGCTCTTGTAGCCCTTATCCGTATAGCGGAAGTTCCCGCCGCACCGATCGCCCAGTGCGTAGAGCGGGCAGTAGCAGAACAGGCAGTTGAACTCCGTCACACCCGGATGGCAGGGGAATTTTTCACAGTCCCGGTTCTGGAAAAAGGCGTACGCTTTTTCCCGCTTCTTCCCGCCGCGAAAGCCCGCGTAAGCGCCGTGGGGCAAGTCGTAGAGCTGCTCGATGTACGCGTCGGTCAGCACCGCGTCCGTCGCGCCCGCGCAATCCACCGCGCCGTGTTTGACGCACACCGCCGTGTCGGACACGCGCCGCGCCAATTCCAACTCGTGAAGCGAGAGCACCACCGCGAGATTTTGTTTGTGGCTCAACTCGTCCAAAATGTCCAGCAGCTCCAGCTGATAGCGGATGTCGAGGTACGCCGTCGGCTCGTCCAGCACCAGCACCTCCGGCTCCTGACACAGAGCGCGGGAGAGCATCACACGCTGGCGCTGTCCGTCGCTGAGGGCGTCAAACTCCCGCTCCGCGAGGTCGAGGATCCGCAGCCGCGCCATGGACGCCTCCGTCACCGCCCGGTCATGGGGCGAGAGGACGCCCAGTGTCCCGGTGTAGGGGTAACGTCCAAGGCTCACCACGTCCCGCACCGTCAGCTTATCCGCCCGGACGCGGTCGGTGGTCAGGATCGAGAGACGCTGTGCCAGCTCGTTGGGCGTCAGCCCCGCCATGGCGCGCTCGCCCAGATACACCGTTCCCGCAAGCGGTCTGAGCTGCCGCGCGATGGTCCTGAGCAGCGTGGATTTACCCG
>Ga0256407_10009067_pt1 | contig 14352 bp, 7 predicted proteins | sample RumenRJG_04DNA_FD_193489 | JGI IMG/M metagenome (GOLD analysis project Ga0256407, IMG submission 193489) | Bovine rumen microbial communities from Lethbridge, Alberta, Canada - RJG_04 | ecosystem: Host-associated > Mammals > Digestive system > Stomach > Rumen | place: Canada: Alberta | collected... | reverse complement strand
GAAATAAAATAAAAGGGTTTTTTTTTTTTGATTTTATTTTTTTTTTTTTTTGGTTTTTAATTTTTGGTTTTTTTTTTTTTTTTTTTTTTTTTTTTTTTTTTTTTTTTTTTTTTTTTTTTTTTTTTTTTTTTTTTTTTTTTTTTTTTTTTTAATATTATTTTTAATTTTTTGAATATGATTAAATATGTTTTTCTTTTATTTTGTTATTCTTTAAGTATTATTATTTTGAAATTTGATAAAAAAGAAAAGAAGTTAAATAATGAATTTAATTTTATAAAAGATTATTTTGAAGATAATAATTATTATACAAATATAACAATAGGAAATCCAAATCAAAAGATAAAATCATTTATAAGATTAGAAAATTCAGATTTTTATTTTTCTGGATATCAATATCCAGAAAATTATAATAAATCATTATCAAAATCATATAAACAACTAAGTGAAGAAAAAAAATTTTCAGGAACAGAATTTTCAAAAGGTTATATTTCATCAGATAATTTCATATTTATAAATCATAAAAATAATCAAAAAATTGAATTAACAAATATTACATTTATTCTTGCAACAAGAGGAACTTATTTTTCAAATATTCAATCATCTGGAATTGGTTTAAAAATAAAAATAGAAAATACAAATTTTATATATCAATTAAAAAAAAGAGATATTATTGAATCATATGGTTTTTCCTTTTTTTTTGATATAAAAAATGAAGATAAAGGAGAATTAATAATTGGAGGATATCCTCATGAATATAATAATAATTTTAATGGTAGATATTTAAAATTTGAAAAAAGTGAAATTGATAATTCAATTTATTCTTGGTCTATTAAATTTAATAAAATTTCATTTGGTAATTTTATAATTAGTGAAAATGATTTAACTAGTTTTACTATTGATTATAATGGTTTTATTGGAAATGAAGTTTTTCATAATTTTATATTTGATAATTTATTTAAAAATTTAATTGATAAGAAAGAATGTTTTAAAAATTTATCTGAATATGATTTTAAATTGTATTTTTATTATTGTAAAAGTGATAGTAAAGTAAAAGATAATTTTAGTGATATTAATTTTTATAGTAAAGTTTTAAATTATACTTTTGTTTTAAATGTTAATGATGTTTTTTTAAATGTAAATAATACTATTTATTTCCTTGTTTTATTTGAAAAAAATAAAATATTAAATAGATGGGTTCTTGGAAAACCTTTTATGAAAAAATATCAATTAATATTTGATCAAGATAAAAAAGTTATAGGTTTTTATTGTAATCAAATAGAAAAATCAAATTTTTTTTATATAATTTTGATTTTTTTATTTATAATATGTATTATTTTGATATTAATAAATTTATTAATATTCTTATTAAAGAGAAAAAAAATAACTGCAATTGAATTAGAAGATACTTATGTTAAAATATAATTGAAATATATATTAATATATCATAATACATTTTATTTAATATTTATATATTTTTTTTAATTATTATCTATATTATTTTTTTCTTCTAAATTTAATTCTTTAATAAGAAAATCAATTTTTTCTTCATCAATAATATTTTTATCATTAATATCAAATCCTAATTCATTTTCACTATTTTCACTACTAATACTAACTCTATTAGAATTATTTTTATTACTTTTTGAACTATTAATAATAGAAATTGAATCTGTGGTTAATCCTTTTTCTTCATCTGATATTTGTTTATTTAAAACTAATTTTTCAATTAATTTTCTTTTATTATTAATATGATACATTCTCTTTTTTTTTCCTCCTACAATTGCAATACCAAAATCAAGTTTATCACAATCATCTTCATTATCAGAATTAATAAAATCATTATTATTATTAGAATTATTTATTGATTTATAAATTATATTATCTGAAAATTTTTTATATAAAGAATTTAAATTAGTAAAAAAAGTTTTATTTTCAATTTTATCATTTGATTCTTTTTTAATAATTTCTTCTTTCATTTTAGAAATTGTTTCTTTTTTATAATTAAAATCATCAAAATTATATACATTTAAATATACACCATTATAATTATCAACAATGAAATTATAATATATTTCATTATTATCAATATATCCACAAGTATCATGAATATCTAATTCAATTTTATCATTTTTTACTAGATTATAATCTAAAAAATTATCCATTAATTGATTTAATTCTGGTTTTAATTTTATTTTTAAATTTGATTGATCATTTCTTGATTTATCAAATAATATATATGAATTTTCATCATTTAAAATTTTTTTTTTTTGAATTTGATTATAATTTAAATTTAATATTATATCACTTATTGGAAGAGTTGGATATCTTAAATCAAATAATGATATTTTTTCAGGTGAAATTGTAATATAATTAAAATTATCAATATATATCATATCATTTATATTAAAGGAATTATTTTTAAATATAATTGAATTTTTTATATTTAAAGGTTCTCTAAAATCACATAATCTAATAAGAGACTTTTGATATAAGAATATTAAGTCTTGTGTATTAAAAAATATCCCTCCATTATATTTATCATCAAAATATATTTGAGTTAAAATTGAAAAAGAATCATAATTTAATAATGTTAAACGAGTTTTGTTTTCATAATATTTTGATAAAATAAAAAAAGTATCAAGATATAAATCAGATAAAAAATAATTTGGTATTTCTGTTAATGTTTGTTTTTTTGCAATATTCATTTTAGAAAAATCTTCATTATGTCTATAATAATAAATTGAATAATTATCACAAAAAATTAAATTTTCATTATAAAATTTCATATTAATTAAATTAGTATCAATATTTAAATTTCCTTCATTAATATCAATTAAATTTATATTTGATATTTCTTCATCATTTAATTTTTCATTTAATGTTTCATTATTAATATTTAAATTTACTATTTGAATATTATTATTATCACTATTAAAATAAAATAAATCAAAATTATTTGTTGAATTATCATGAAAAAAAATATCTAAAAAATTAAATTGAGAATATTTTTCATTTATTTTATATTTTTCATTTTCTTTTAAAAATGAAGATAATAATTTATCATCAATAAAATTTTTTTCATTTTTTTCATTACCCATATATATTCTATAATAATTACATTGATCTTGTATACTATCATTTTTATTAAATCTCCAATTATCTGATTCTTTTAAATTATTTAAAAGATTAGGTTGAATTTTTTTTTCATCTTGTTCTATTATTTCTATATGTGATATTAGAGACATAATAAATAAAAACAATTTTTATTTTTATTATTTATAAGTATAAATAAGGAAATTTTAATCTTATAATTTAAATATATTAATTTTAAAATAAATTAGAATGTTAATTAAATTTATATTGTTATTTTTCATCTTCTTTTTCTTTATTTTTTTTATTTTTTTTCTTTTCTTTTGGGAAAAACTTTTTTGAAATAATTGTAATTTTATTTTTAAAGTTTTCTAAATTTAAATCATCAATATTATTATCAATATTTTTTTTAATAAAAACAAAATCTTTTTTAAATTGTTTTTTTTCATCATCACCTTCAATAATAATATCATTTATTTTATTTTCAATTTCATTAACAAAACTTTCTAAATTTTTCTTTAACATATCTTTAATATATTCTTTACCAAAAGAATTAATAGTTGCTCTATAAATTGCTTTTACAATTTTAATTAAACTTAAAGCAAATTCATTAATTGGAAGTTCAGGATTATTTACAATAGGATAATTTTTTCCATTAATTATTTTAATAAATTTATGAATACATTCTTGTAATGATTGTTGAGTTAATTGATTAATTTTATTTTTTAAACTTTTTTCATTTTCAACAATTATAATTGTTAATTCATTATATAATTTATCAAAAATTCCTCCACTAAATTGATTTAAAAATTTATTTGTATCATTATTATATATAATTGTTATTAATTGTTGAATTAAAATATAATTATAATAACATATTGATATTTCATTTTGAGTTATTGAAATTAAATGTCCTTTTGATTCTATAATAATTTCTTTATTTAATTGAGCATATAATTTATATAATGAAGATAATGATATTAAAATTTTTGAATAATTATTTATTGAAAATGAAGAAAGCATTTTTAAAGTTTCAAATGTATATGTTATTATCTCAAATGAAGTAGGTATTAATTTAATTTGAGAATTATTTGGTAATTGTATTGATGATAATTTTTCATTTTCTTTATCTTTATTTATTGTTATTTCAAAAAATTGAATATTATTCTCATATGAACCTACTTTTAAAATATTAAAATCATTTATTTTATTAATATAAATTTGATAAGTATATGGTACATTATCTAAAGGGATAAAATTATCAAATTTTATTCCTTCTTTTAATTTATTTTCTTTTACTTTTGAATATTCTAAAATAAATTTCTCTTCATATTCTTCAATTTTTTGTGAAATATTTAAATTATTTTTTAATATTGAATTATTAAATATTTCTTTTATTAAATGATTTTTTACTAAAAATTCTGTTACATTATTTAAATAATTTTTAATTTCATCAAATATAACATTTATATGTTGAGATATTATTAATGTGAATTTTTCTATTAATTTTGGTTTTAAAATATTGAAAAATTCATTATTATCATTTTTATTAAAAATTCTATTCATTAATTCATATTGATTTTGACAAAATTGTTGAAGATAAAAGACATATAAAATCTCATTTTTATTTTTTAATGATAGAATTTTTAAAATATTTGATTTTAAAGTATCACAATTAAATTCAATAAATCTTTCTAATAATTTATTTTTTATATATTGAGAAAAAGAAGCAGTAAAAAATTTTTCTTGAATATCTTTAATATTACTAATTTCATTTATTTTTAAAGTCAAATTATTTTTCAAATTTTTTCTGAAATCAATAATCTCAGTAAATAATTTATTATCCATTTTATAATATTCACCTTTATTCATATTATTTTCTTCTGATATTGTAAATAAATTATTAAAAGAATCTGAAATTAATTTTTCTATTTCTTCAACTAAAGAATCATTTTTACTTGCAATAAGTAAATCAATTTTATTTCTTAATTCTTTAACAACATCTAATTTTGGTATTGATTCAATAATATTTGATGCTTTATCTAAATTATTAATTTCTTTATTATTATAAATATTATTAAACTCTTTAATTTGTTCTAAAATAAATTTCATTTTTTTTAATTTTACTTGTTTATTTTTTTTTAACATTAATTTACTAGAAACTAAAATAAAATTTTTCTTAATACTTTGACTTTTAACTTTTAAATCTTTAACAATCTCATAAAAAGAAGAAATATTATTATATAAATTTGGTTGTATATTATTAATATAATTCCTAATTTTATAATTATATTCATTAATCCTTTCTAATTCAATTTCAATTATTCCAGTTTGTTCAATTAATTTAGAAATATTAAATTGTAATTCAGAAGGGGATAATTGTAATAATTTTTCATCTAATTTATAAATTCTTTCATCAACTAAAAATCTTGGTTCAATTTTATCAAAAGCATGATCAGAATTTGAAATATAATTTTTAGAGTTCATTTCTTCTTTTATTTCTTGTAAATAATTATTTCCATAAATCATTCTATTATAATGATTATAATGAAAAGATGAATAATCATGATGTAATATTTTTAAATAATCATCATAATTTTTATTAATATAATCTTTTATTTGAAAAGTTTTTTGATTTATTGTTGAATCTTCACTTGATGTTGTTGATTTATCATTTTTATCTTTAACTGACTTTTTTTTCTTATGTTTTTTATTCTGTTCTTTTTTTTCTATTTCTTTTTCATTTTTATTTGAAAAATATTCAATTAAATTATCATTTTGAAAAATATCGATTATTGAAAATTTCAAAGTTTCTTTTTTAAATTCATTTTTAGGAATTATTTTTGGTTTTTTTATCTTTTGTTTTAATTTAGATAAATAATTTTTTGATAATGGATTATTTAATATTGCACTAAAATTTTGTTTAGGTAAATCAATATCACTATCTGTATTAAATGAACTTGAATTTGAATCTATAACTCTATGTGAATTAATTTCTTTATTCATTTCAATTAAAAATTATTAATAATAATTAAATAAAAAATACTTAAATCATAATTAAAAATAAATAAATAAATAAAAAAACCCTTTATTTAAACCTTTATAATTAATTAATTTTAAAACAATGATAGAAGGAAAAATAATATTATTTAATGATATTTAATTATAAAAATTAAAGTAATAATAGGTAGAATAATAATAATTTTAAAGTTATTATTTAAATAAAATATAGCATTGTTGTTAAAAATAATATTAATTTTTTTTGAATATTTTTTAAAATATATTCACATTATATAATTATTAAAAATTATTTTTTTTATAAATATTTAAATTAATATAAATAAATGGGGACTTTTTTATATAAAACAAAGATTATTCCAAAAGAAGAAATTAATTCATTTATTCAAGATAATCCATCAATAGAAGATTTTTTTAATAATTCAACTAATAATTTAGGTTATATTACATGTGATTATTTTGATTTACATATTCTAAAATCAAATGGTGATGATGATTTTATTAAAGGAATTTTTGAAATATTTTCAACTTATAATCATATGACTTTAAGTGATTTAAAATATTTTTATTCAATATTTAAATATTCTAAAAATTTAGAATATAAAAATAAACTCATTGCCAAATTATTATTTAATAATAAAATTGATTTAGAAGAAAAAATATATAAAAGTAATGTTTTTAAATTCTTTTCATTAGAAAGTAAGACTGATAAATGGTTAGATAAATTACTTTCTTTTTTTGAACATAATTATTATCAAAAAGGAAATAATTTAATGGTAAATAGAGATCAATTTTTAAATTATTTAAAAACTGATAAATTAGTTAGTTTAATATCTGATTTTTATATAAGAGAAGATATTCCTTCTTCAAATTTTCCAAAATTATCAAATGAATATAATATTTATTGTGATTGTTTACAAGAAAAAAAAATAGATAAAACTAAATTTTTAAAAGAAAAATATTCAGTTCATTTTTCACAATTATATAAAAAATTTGAAGAATATGAAAAAATAAAAGGGAAATATCCTTTTGAAAATTTAGAAATATTATTTTCTGAAGTTGAAATAGAACATTCTTTTATTGAATTATATATAAAATATTTAAAAAAGAAAATAGGAAAAAAATTTTTAGATTTTGAAAATTTTAAAAATATATTTTTAAAAGTAATAGAATTAAGAACTGAGAAAGAAAGAGCAGAATACGCTTTTGAAATTTTAGCATATCCTGATAAAAATGAAATAAAAATAAAGAATTTAAAAGAAATATTTAATAAAGAAGAAAAAATAAAATCAATTTCAAAATCAACTTTTATAGAATTATATGAAGAATCAACAAATGAGAGAAATACATTTTTTGATTTATTAAAATCATTTTCTAATTTCTTTGATAGAATAAATTTAATACCATATATAATATTTGAATTAAAACCTTTTGAACCAAGAATTTTAAGAAATTTATTTAAATTTTTATTATATGATAATGATGACTTTAAATCATATGCAGAAAATAAAATATTAGATGAAGATGTTTATTTTGCAATTAGTTATGAATTTAATGAACAATTATTTATTTATTTTCATAAAAATGATCCTAATGAACCTTTTCCTATATTAAATTTATTAGATATTTCTGAAGGAGATGGATTATTAAAACCTAATTTAGTTTATGAAAAAGATTTTTTATTAATTCCAAAAAGTTTATATATTTATATTGTTAATTGGTTTAAAATTGAAGGTAATCATATTTCTTGTGAAAGAATTAATTATAATGTTAATGCTGAATATTATAAAAATTTTAATTTATATCATCCTGAAAAAAAAGCTTTGATTGTTGAGAAAAAAAAAATTATTTATGAGATTGAATTTTATCCTATTCATACTAAAATTTATACATTTGAAGAAATTGTTCAATTTTTAGAAAGACAAAATAAAAAAGTTAATATTGAAGAAAGTTTAAATTCACTTATATTATTATTTAAAAATAATACTTTTGATACAAATAGATCTTTAATTTATTCAAGAAAGGAAATTATATCTGAAAGTTTAAAAGATATTATTTTAAAGAATGAAAATACAAAAAAATGTATTGAACCAAAAATATATATTTTTAATAATAAAAATGAACTTTTCCCAATTGAAAATAATAGTTTTGAAGATGAAAAAATTACTTATTTTACTTTATTAGTTATTGATAGTAAAATTACAAATGATAAAAATAGTATTACTTATTTACAAAAAATTCAAGGTATTAAAGAAAATAAAAATGATAATAATAATTCATTTAGAGATGAACAAATTAAAGAAGTTGATAAAAGTCAAAGTATTATTTATGATGATAAAAAAACTGAAACTACAAATGATATGACTGAAAAAGATAAAGATGAAGATAAAAAGGAAATTGAAGAAAAAGAAGATGAAAAAAAAGAAGAAACAAAAGAAGAAGAAAAAGAAGATGAAAAAAAAGAAGAAGAAGAAAAAGAAATAGAAAAAGAAACAAATGAAGAAAAAAAAGAAATAAAAAAAGATAAATTAAAAAAAAAAAAAAAAAAAAAAAAAAAAAAAAAAAAAAAAAAAAAAAAAAAAAAAAAAAAAAAAAAAAAAAAAAAAAAAAAAAAAAAAAAAAAAAAATAAAAGAAAAAAATAATAATAAAGAAAAGATAGAAAAATCAAAAAAAACTCAAAAACAAAAACTAGAAAAAGAAATACCAGAAATTTACAATATAGGATTAGTAAATGTAGGAAATACATGTTATTTAAATTCAACTCTTCAATTATTAATAAATCTTCCAATATTAAGAGATTTATTTTTAGATAAAAGAATAGAATTTTTCATAAATAGAAAAGGAAAATTAAGTCATAATGGAAAATTATTTGATATTTTTCAAAGTATTTTAGATTATCGTTGGACAAAAACAAAAAATAAACAAAAAGATATTATTATAAATCCAGAACCTTTAAAAAAAATTTCTGGAAATATTAGAGAAGATTTTTCAACAAATGAACAACAAGATGCAAATGAATTTTTAAATTTTATATTAGATGAATTAAATGAAGAATTAAATATTAAAATTAATGGAAAATATTATCCTAATTTAGATGATGTTATGGCAATAAAAAATAATAAAGATGAATTAAGTAATATTTATTGGGCTAATTCTATTAGGAGAAGTGCAAGTTTTATTAATGCACTTTTTAATTTTCAATTAGAATCTATTTTAACTTGTGAAAAATGTAAAGGTCAAAAAAGAACTTTTGAAACTTATAATAATTTATATTTACCTATTCCTTTAAATCAATATTTAGATTTGGAAATTGTTTTATTTAAAATTCCTTTTGTTTATAAAATTTATTATGATAAAATAAATGAAGAGTTTAATTTATTTAATAAAGAAAATGATAAAAATTCAATTATGAAAAATTTAAAATTATTTTATGATATGAAAATGAATAATTCAAATGAAGATAAAAATAAAAAAGAAGAAAATGAATATAATAAAAAAGAATTTCAATATAATTCACCAACAATTAGAATAAAATTTAATTTTGAAAAAAATAAAACAATAAATGATTTATTAAATGAAATAAGAAGTATAAAAAGATTAGAATTAGAACCAATTAATGAAGAATTAATATCAAAAGAAGAAGAAAAAAATATAGAAATAGAAAAAAGAAAAATATTAAATTTAACAAGTTTTATAGTATGTACATATGGAGTTCAAGGAAATTATTATGGCTTAAACCCAATAAGTAAAGTATTAAAACTTGATGAATGTATACAAAATAATTCACGTTTATTTATTTATGAGACATTAAATTCAAATGGTATTAATAAATTAAAAAAAGAAAATAAATATAAAATATTAGTAAATTATGATATTAAAACAGATAAAAAAAATTTAACAAATCCTATTTCTCAAAAAAAATTTTCAAATGAAGAAATTTTAACAATTGATAATAGAATTTTATTTTATCCTAAAACAATATATAAAAATTTACGTTTAAAAGAAAAATTATTATTTGAATATCCAATTGAAATAAATCATTATTATTCTATTCCAAATTCATATTATTTATTTGAAAAATATACACTTCATTCAATAAATTTTTTACCAGATATTTTAATAGTAAATAACACAAAAGATAATTATACAGCAAGAGAATTATATGAATATATTTGGAATAGATATAAAAAATATTTTAATTTAAAAAAAGAAGAAGAAAATGAAGTTTGGTGGAAAAAAAAAATTAAACCATGTTACCCTTTTGTAATAAGAATATGTTTTCAATTAAATAAAAGTGCTTATACAAAATGTGCTAAATGTCCTTGGTATAAATTTTGTCAAGGATGTATTATTGATCCTTCAAATGAAAATAGTTTATTATTTGATTTTAATAATATTATTCAAGTTGAATGGTGTGGGAAAATTATTAAAAATAAATTAATTAATAATAAATTAACTCAAGCTACTGATGTTAAAATTGAAAAAGATAATGAAAATGATGATAATAAAAAAAAAAGTAAATATGAATCAACATTAAATGATTGTTTTAAATTATTTTTAGATGAAGAAAAATTAGAAAGTCAATTAAAATGTTCAAATTGTAATTCATTACAAAAATTTTCAAAACATTATAAATTTGATAAATTACCTCCAATTTTAATAATATCATTTCAAAGATTTAAATATGCAACAATGTATAATAAAAAAATATCAACATTTATAAAATATCCATTAGAAAATTTAGAAATAAATGGAGAAAAATTTGATTTAAATGGAGTAATAAATCATTATGGTTCATTAAATTCAGGTCATTATACTTCAATATGTAAAATAAATAATAAATGGTTTTCTTTTAATGATTCACATATTAATGAATGTTCAAAACAAAATGCAATTTCTGAAAATGCTTATATTTTATTATATGTGAATAAATGTAAATTTGAAGATAAAATGTATTTTAATATTTTAAAATCACTTTTTGAACAAATTAATTTTGAAGAAGATGAAAAAATTTTAAATGGTAAAATTAAAAATTATAAAGAATATTTTCCTATTATTATTGAAGGAGAACCTGTCAATACTCCTTATGGTTTAGGTTATATTGTTAAACATAATGAAAACTTTTGTGAAATTAAATTTAATTTTGGAAAAGGTGTTATTAATAATTCTTCAATTATTATGGAAACTTCTTTAAAAATTGGAAATAAAAAATAATTTAATATTGGAAAATTAGTATTTAAAAAGTGTATTTATATTATATATTTTTATTATTGAATTAAAATAATTTTTTTATTAAATAATTTAAATTTAAATTTAAAAAATAATTTTATAAAACAAATATAAAAATTATTATTTATATAAATAATATTCATTCTTTTTTTGAATTATTAATAATATTATAAACAAATAAATGAATTTTTTCTAAATCTTCAAAAATCATATTTTCAATATGAATATTATAATTTTTAGACTTATCATCATCAGTTGTAATATATGGTTTAATAGAATTACAATTTTCAATTAAATATTTCATTTGTTCTGGATTTAAACTTTTAATTAATCTAGCCAAAATAATTTTATTTTTAATATTTTGAAAATAAGGTTCAATTGGACTTCCACCTTCATTATAATAATTAGGATTATTAAATGCTTCTTCATCATAAACATTATTATTATATTCAGAAACAAAATTTTTTTTTTCATTTTGTTGTATATGATAATAAGAATTAAATGTTTCTTTACAAAATTTATCCATTCTTTCAGCTTGAGCAAAAATTAAAGATTCTTCTCTATTATAAATTCTACAATTATCCCAAATTAATTGAAAATCATCAACTATATCTTGAATAAAATGATATCTTTTTTGTTTTAATTTAGTTTCTATAGTTGTTATATCCATTGGTCTATCTTTTATTACTCTTAAGTAATCTGTTATTTTTGATGTGTCTACTGGGAATAAAAAATTATAGGAATCTGGATTTTGTTTTATTTTCTCTATTATTATATTTATTTTCTCTATATCTGATTGTTCTATTTGAGTTAAGGAAGATTTTAGTTTTTCTGATTTATTTAAAATTTTTGTTGTTGTAAACATTTTTTTTAATTTAATTTTTAAAATTAATAAATTTTCCAATCGAATTATAAAATAAAAAAATAAATAAAATAAAATAAAATATACTTTATATGTCATTAATCACTTTTTTTACAAACATAACACTTAATTTATATCTTATTGATTTAATTTCATAGTTTCATCAAATTTATTTTCTTCTTTTATAGAATTACTATTATCATCATTATTAGAATCTCCTTTATAATTTTCTTTTATATAATTCTTTAATTTATCATACCATTCTTTTAATTTACCAGGCATAGTAATACTATACATTGAAGGAGGAATATTCATTTTAGTATCAACTTGAGTAATTGATATAAATTTAAAATCATCTCCATCTTCATACATTTTAAAAACAGAACAAATATCTTTTATTCTTACAATATTTTTATCTTCTGGTAAAAAATCATCATTTGTTGAGGAAGAAAAATCATAAAATGCATTATTTGAATAAAAATCATATCTTTTATCAATTACATCTCTTTCAGAAACAAATATCATTGGAGATTTACATATGTAATGTAATATATATTTATTTTTATCTCCTTCTATTATTTTATAATCTTTTAATGATTTATCCCATTTTAATCTTATTTCTGGATTATTCATATAAAAATCTAATACTTGAATTGTTGTTCCTTTTGGAAATTCATTTTTACTTATTTTATTTATTTGTTTTATAGATGGAAAGTCTTTATTAAAAATTGAACCTTTTTTATTTATATATAAATCAAATCCATTTTTTGAAATTAAAGGTTCAAAGTCAATTTCATTATTTAATTGTTTTTCAATATAATTTAAAATATTATAATCTGTAAATTTAAAATTTAAATTTTTTTCTGTATTACTTAAATATTTTTCAGGAAATATTAATGTACCTTGTGTAGATGAAAATTCGTCATCTTCTTCTGATTTAATTGATAAAGTATCTACTTGTTGTAAATTAAATTCCTTTTCACTTTGATTACTTTGAATTCCTTTTATTATATTAAAATTTATTTCATTATATGAAATTATAACATTATCAAATTTTTTTCTTTTAAAAAAACATAATAATTTACAAATTTTTTTCATTTTTTTTTAATATTTTTCAAGGTTTAATCGTTTTAAATAGTAATAAAAAAAAGTAATAAATAAAATTAATTAATTAACTTTATTTAATTTTATTGATTTATATTAATGGGAAAAAATTCTAAAGATGATAATGACATCACTTCATATTCTTTTATTGCAGCAATTATACTTTTTATAATTATTCCTTTATTTATAAATATATTTAAAAGATTATTTTATGATGTTTCATTTGCAAATAATATTGAAAATAATATATGTAAATGTTCAAAATGTAAAGAAAGAATAAAAAAATATAATTCTAAAAAGAAAAAAGAAAATATAAATTTAACTTTTTTTATTTATTTAATTATTTTTATAATTCTATTTTATATATTCATTGCTTTATGTCAACAAGTATCAAATTCAACAAATAAAAATTTTGACCCATATTCAATATTAGAAATATCAGAATTAGCAAGTGAAAAAGAAATAAAACAATCATATAAGAAATTATCATTAAAATATCATCCTGATAAATCAAAAATTAAAAATTCAAGAGATAAATTTATGGAAATAAATAAAGCTTATAGAGCTTTAACAAATCCAATAGCAAAAGAAAATTATAAAAAATATGGAAATCCAGATGGTCCTGGTTTAATTAGTATTGATTTAGCTTTACCTAAATTTTTATTTAAAGGAAAATTTGCAAATTTTTTTATAATTTTTGTTTCAATTTCATTTGTTATTATTTGTCCTATTTGGTTTATGAAATGGTTTAATAATTCTAATAAATTTAATAATGATGGTTTATATATAATTGATCAATCTATTTTTTATTATTTTTTAAATGAGGATAGTCCTATATTTCATATTCCTTTTATTATTGGTTTAGCTCAAGAATTTAAAGAATATTTTTATAGGGAAAATAATTTATTAGAAAAAAAATGTGTTGAAGAATTATATGAAAAATATAATAAATATTATCCTAATAATGAACATGATATTCATGATGATATTTCATATGGGAATAAAAAAGCTATTTGTATTTTATATAATCATTTTACTAATAATAAAA
>Ga0256407_10009062_pt1 | contig 14358 bp, 8 predicted proteins | sample RumenRJG_04DNA_FD_193489 | JGI IMG/M metagenome (GOLD analysis project Ga0256407, IMG submission 193489) | Bovine rumen microbial communities from Lethbridge, Alberta, Canada - RJG_04 | ecosystem: Host-associated > Mammals > Digestive system > Stomach > Rumen | place: Canada: Alberta | collected... | reverse complement strand
TGCTCCTTTGTGATAACAAGTCCCTCTTTTCCGCTGAATACATAGTAGCCTGCATCTTTAGGAGCTTTCAGGAGCGTGATTTCAACATCATCGGAGTGCTGCACCGCTTCAACAGAATTAAGGGCATGGAAGATGTTCGGTATCAGAATATCGTGGACAATCTCATTATACTTGTTTACATACTCCAAGATAGTATCAATGCCGTCAGGAGACTCACGCAGTATCTTTGCAATCAGCAGGCAGGAGATATTCAGATAACGGGCAATCTCCGCCACAAGGGTAAATTCGCTGTACTGCACATTATCCTTGATATAGTCGATGTTCGTTTCCTTTTCATGAGCATTCAGCCGCAGAGAGCCTTTTTCTATCATCGTCAAAGTATACTTTGATGTGTCAAGCTCACTCAGCCCGAACGGAATCGGCTCTGAATACGGCTTTTCTGTCAGCTTGTATTCGTGCCATATCCGCTTTACTTTGAGTGTGCGAGGGGGCGGCATAACACGAACATGACACTCGATCTTCTGCTTTTTGGAGGTCTTTCCCATATCGGTGATCTCCATATTGTAGTTTTTCTGAAGCTCATCATTGAGAATGTCATAATTCTCTTTGGAAAGAAAGACCGTTGCCGTAAGCTGTTCATCACTAAGCTGTCTCAGGCATCGCATGGTAGCCTGCAATACGAATACCTTTGATTTCGGGCTTCTGAACAGAGCAATGCCGAGGAGGGAACGGCAATTCCAACCTTCTCTGCCTTTTTCAACGAGAATGATAAACTGTTTCTGGCTGCCCTCAGTACCCTGAACATCAAGATTACGGAAATTGCGAATATCCTCGTCCTTTGTGACAGTCGTGTCTCCGGTATTCACAAGAATAGAGGAAAGTGGTATATCAAGTTCACTCAGTATCTTTTCGACTGCCGGACGAACTGTTTTCGTCGCTTCTTCGACAGTGGCAGCGAATATAGCGAGCTTCGGCATCAAGCCTTCATAGGTCTTTCCGCCGTATCTCTCCCAAAACTTTGAGATAACAACTTTCAGGAACTCCTCGCTCTTGACATTCTCAAAGGCAATCGGATCGGCATCTTTCAGATAGCCGTGAGCGATAGACTCATTCAAACCGTAGGCATAGACCACTTCTGGCAATATCTGCCTGTTGACATACGGAGTACCCGTATAGTTGTAGCAGGCAACGATGTTAGCTTTCTTATTCAACTCATTGATCGTATTGCGGAGCGTGGTCTTATTTGCTGTACCCGACCGCAGCTCCTTTTCAAGATTTGCACCGAACAGGTGATGTGCTTCATCAACATAAACGCCGAGCTGAGGAAGTCGGCAGAGCTTCTTGAAACGCTGATTGTCTATCAGCATGGAATCGTCAAGAATATCGCCATCATCATCGTCCTCATCATCACCATATACCGTGGAAAGCAGAGAACCGCCCTCAAACAGCAGATCGGTGGGCTTATCGGCTTTATGCTTCTTTTTCAGAATGATCTTCTGATTATTGGAAATAACGATGTTAAACTTGCTATCGTCGATAGTATGAAGCGTAGTACCCGTATCCTCAAGAAAATGAAACTTGATATTGGAATCCAAAACGCTTGCGTACTCCGGCGGCACCACCTTAGTCTTATCAAAGGTCATAATCTCGTGGAGAGAGTCAAGGACGGTCTTATCCGGAGCAAATACAAGTGCGTTCTGGCAGAAACGCTTATCCTTCGGGTACTTCTTAGCAAGCAGGAACTCATAGAAAATACAAGTAGCAATAAGAATAGTCTTACCGAGTCCCATAGTCAGGGCATAGATATAGTTAGGGTACTCCTCTTTGAACTTCTTCATCTGCTTGAAGATTGCTTCATTCTGATCGTCACCCAAGTCAATCAAGCGGAACTGTCCGTCTTTATGTATCGTGTAGTATGATGTATCAGAAAAACGGTTCTGACGCTTTCTCCAATCATCGAAAATCTCATACATATGGGCATTATCGAGGAACTCCTTGATAAAAACATACATCTCCAAAGCGTGAAACTGAGGTTCACGGAGAAAAGCATCAGGGTTCTCGCTCTTGTCATTGTAAGCGAGGAACTTCTTTGTGAGGTCATTGTAACGAGAGCGAATTTTACCTCTGTTAATCGTGTAAAACTCCCATAACTGCTCATAGAAAGCGTATTCCTGAGCAAAAGCAGTTGTTTTCTTTGCCATAGAGACTTACACCTCCACTTCAAGGGACTCCGAAAGAAGATCGGTGATCTTGACCTTTATCGTGCCTGCATCATCAGGAATATCATAAACACCGAGGACAAGGCTCTTTTTATCAGGAATGTCGGTTACAGTAGGCTGCATAACCACGCCATCATAATTCCAGTCAATCATGATAGACTCAACGAGCTGTCTCCAATCCTCTACATATTCCTTTTGAAGCGAGAGCTTCTGTAAGAGGTTCATCGGATAGAAGGCACGGATAACGAGTTTGCCGCCCTCACGAACTACTTCTGCTTCTGCTTCACGCTTCAATTCAAGCTCAGACTTATCCCTGAGAATGTCCACGATCTGAATATCAACCGTGTAGCCTGTTGCTTTAAGCTCTTTTTCAAGAGAGGGCTTCAAATCAGGCTCATGTCCCATACAAACAATGGTGATCTTCTCCACGGGCTGGGACGGATTTTCCTCTTTACGCTTATCGTAGGTCTTATAGGGGAGATTTGCTTTCAGCTCCTCTAAATCAGCCTTTGTAGCGATACGGTTGACGGGCATGATCTTCACCATTCTGCCGTCCTTTTCACCGTCCCATACATTTGACTGCTCAAACGGCTGAATTTCAAGTGCCTGAATGATAAGGTCACGGGCTTCAACGGGATTACGGAAAAAGTCGTAATTATTGACATTATAGACCTCAAAACCCGTGTACTTTACATCATCAGCATCAAGTGCCTGCTGAGAAAGCTCCTGCCCGATGCCAATCAATCTTTTCGTAGTAGTCTGGATAGCTCCGAGGTTAATATCAGCACCGAGGAAACGCCTGCCAAGCTTCATAGCAACTGCTTGAGTAGTACCGCTGCCCATGAAGCAATCGAAAACGAGATCGCCAGGATTAGATGAAGCCTTGATAATTCTTTCAATCAATTCTTCAGGCTTTTGAGTAGGATATTTTCCAGCAGATACTTCTGAAGTATTTCCTTTTGCAACATTTGCAGAAATTTCCCACCAATCACGGGGAATACCTTGATTGATATAAAAACCTTTCGTTTCATCAGAGGTATCTATAATTGTGCTACTGCTTCCTGCAAAATGTTTATTACTAACAAAACCATTTTCGTCAGCATACGCTGCCCAGCGTTTGATAGTAGCTTCACTTACGGGAAAATCTTTTCTGTCAGGGTGTATTTCGTGCTTACTTGACTTACTATAAAACAGAATCGTGTCATGATCTCTGCCAAACGCCTTGCTTGAACTACGCAGAGATGTCCGATAACACCATACAATCTCATTTCTAAAGTTTTCCGGTCCAAATATTTCATCACACATACATCTTAGTTGTGCTGATTTATGCCAATCGCAATGAATATAAATCGCACCACTTTCAGACAACAGATGATACATTATTGTTAAGCGCTCATACATAAACTGGAGGTATTCATCATTTGTCCAAATATCTCCATACTGTTTTTCCTCAAAAGAAGAACTGTCAGTTTCGGCACTTCCAAGACCTTTAACACTAATCTTCTTTTTGTAATCTGCTTTACTATCAAACGGTGGATCAATGTAGATAAGGTCAATTCTACCTCGATACTCTTTGAATAAATGACTCATTACCTGGAGATTATCTCCCCAAAACACTTTGTTTATCCACCCATTTGTTTCGTCCCCGTAACGCTCTCTCAATTGTGCAGGATAGTATTGTGTAATCTCATAAGGTCTTCTGCCAGTCCATCTTAATTCAGGGAATCCTTTAGCAGTAGGTCTTTTGGTCAAATCAAAAGTAAGCTGTTCGTTTTCCATTTTACATATCCTCCTGTTTATTGTTAGTTGCTAATATCTCAATTTCTTTTGCTTTGATTGGTACTAATTCTCCGCCTTGAAATAAGTCTCGTCCCAATAGCTTAGAAATTTCGTTGCTTTTTGTCATTTCAAGCAAATTCGGATTGCTTGAAAGTGCCTGATTAAACTGCTCAATAGCTGCGGGGTTAGTAAGCTGTTCCAATGTGCTTTCCCTATTAAGTACCCCTGCATTGTGCAGTTTTGTAAGGTTTTCTAAAAGACCGATGTAATGAAGCACTGCCTTTCTTTGTGCATCAAGTATTTCATCTTCGGTCATAGTATTGTTTGTTTTGTTTTCAGATTTAGGCTTTGCTACAAGTTGAGCAGTTGAGCTTTCTTGCTTGGCACGTTCTTCCGTGACCTGATCAATAATGAGCTTTTTGCTATTCTTTTTGTTTTCTTTGAGTTGCCTAAACCCTGGCTTTATCTTTTCGTTCCATAGATAGGGCATTTCATCGTAAACGAACCAATCTATGCCCATGTGTAATACTTCACTGAGACAGTCAGCTAAACTTTCTCTCACAGCATCTCTTACAGGGTGATATTCTGGAGGTTGCTGAATGACTATTGGTTGTTTTTGTACAACTATCGGTCTATCATCAGGCTCAACTTTAACTCGATTACAGATATTACCTCTTCCTCTTCGTTTACGGAGAGTTTGCCCCTCATCAAAGTCCGCTTCTCCACTCATATAGAGATTATAAGTCTCGTCATCATAAAAAGTGTATTTGAAGCCATTTTTACGAACGACATGAATCGACATAAATTATCCCCCCCTTATATCACTTGTTTTGACAATAGAACCTGAAATCGCAGCCATTACACGTTTTAAGGGACTCTGCTTGGCGTGAAAAGTCTTTTTTCATAATCTTATGAACTGTATCGTCAAATGCTGAAACAGTACCCTCGATAGCACTCTTAGTGTACGGGAATGAAATCATAGGATTGCCGTTTTCCTCACCAGTGTAGTAAAGGTGCATCTTGCTGACTTTTTGCCCAGTTCTCTGCTCTACAAGGAAAGCATAGATATGAAGCTGTCGGCGGTAATGCTCAATTTTATCTCGCGCCTTGTCTATATCCGGCTTGCGCTCAGATTTGAAATCCACAAGCTCAACAGAGCCATCAACACCTTTGATAAGGTCAATCTTACCCTCAATGATGTACTCCGGCTGAACAAGACTTACATCGACCTCAGCCTGCTTTATCATCGACCAATCGCCGTGCTGTCGCTCCATATATCGCAGGACTTGTTTCAGTGCTGCCTTTTTCTGAGGTTCAGCAAGGTAAGTATGTTCCGACTTAACAAGAGAAACATAGTTGTTTTCAAACCAATCAACAACATTATCGTGAGTGATAAGGTGTTCCTCTTGCCTAATTGCAGCTCGATGTATGTCCTCAATAGTCTCATGAACGAGTGTACCGAACATCATAGCGTTCTCACGAATCGGCATGAACTCCAATTCCTTATAGAATTTATATTGTAAAGAACAAGTTTCGTAAACCGTGATATGTGAAGTGAAAGAGAATGTATCTTTGATATTGACCGCCTTGACCTTGTGGAATGTAAACTCATTCAGGTCAAACGCCGGACTTTCAATACTCGGCAGCCCATCATAAAGCTCACGGAAATAGAGCGAGGGTGTGCGGTTATTCTCGTTGCAGGTCAGCACAAGTAAGTCCTGCGCACGGGAGAAAGCTGTATAGTATAGTCGCCAGAAGTCAAAGAACTTCATCTGCTCAAAAGGCTCAAATTGAGGTCTATGGTAATACTTGACCTCGACTTCACTCAGCAAGTCCTTATAGGATTTACGAGGAGTATTACCGAGAGAATCAACAATGACAATCGGGAACTCCATACCTTTTGATTGATGTATTGTCATAAATGATACACAGCCGCTGGGAGCATATTCAGAATCATCTTCATATTCTGATATACCACCGTCATACAGCAGACGCAGATAGAGATTAAAAAACAGTTCTGTATTCTTATTGATATACTTATCAGTAAATACGTCGATTCTATGCAAATACTCGAATTTACCGACGATCTGCGTAAGCATAGCTATGTTTCTTGCTGGACGAACGTCAACAACTCCTGAGCTTAAATCAGTATCAAGAATGGTGCTGAATGGTTTAAATGCAAATAACTGATACAGAAGTCCCGAATATGCGTAGTCCGTTGTGCCTTTGCTTTGTGCGAGGGCAGCGTGGGACTTGCCACGGCTGCGGATAAATTTTTTAAGCTCCTTGTTTTCGTCCTGAGAAAGAAACTCATTAGCGACTTCAATGCAGTCACGGTAATAATATAGGTGTTCAGTCTGTAAAAACTTATATTCGCCCTTTGCAAAACTTTGAACATACATTGGAAACATCAGCATCATACAACCGATGGTCAGCATGATTTCTCTGCGTCTGAAAAACATATCTGAACGAGGGGAATACACATTGATACCGTTTGCTTCAAGATAGTTTGCAAGTGAGGTTACTTGCGTGGATTTGACTGAGCTGAAAAGAAAAGCGAGTTGGTTATAATCTGTTAGCTTTCCCGAATCCTTGAGCTTATGAATAAAGCCGAGAATTTTTTCGTGCCACTCATCTTCGTCCTCGGAGCTTGTGAGCTTTACAACAGCTCTGCTTGTCATATCCGTGTGTTTATAGGGTACAATATGTTTGGAATAGCGGAAATTCTTCCACTCAAACTTGAACTTAGCTCCTTCCGTGGTGCTGATCCATTCATTATAGAAGTCTACTATATCGCTGTTGGAACGGTAATTAACCGTCAGCGGAATGATTTTGCAAGCTCCGTCCGCAAATTTATGGGGAAATTCAAGAATATTACGGATCGTCGCACCTCTGAAACGGTACAAGCCCTGGTCGTCATCTCCGACAACGCAGATGTTTCCGTGCTTATCGCCAAGCATGAAAATGATCTGTTCCTGAATGAAATTCGTGTCCTGATACTCGTCAATCATCATGTAATGTATCTTTTCCTGCAAATCAGCGAGGATTTGAGGGCTTTCCTTCAGCAGACGGTAGCACTCTGTCTGTATCTTAGCAAAGTCGATCAGGTTTTCGGCTGTCAGTAATTGATGATATTGCTTCATGATAGCCGAAAGAACACGGATTTCTGTTTTGCCGTCCTTAGCCATAGCATCGGCATCGACAAGCTCCTCCGAGAGCGTACCGACAAGACCGCAGATAGCTTCTGCCCACTTCCAAGCACCGCCATTAGGCATAACAAGCTCAATATCTGCGATATTTCTGAATTTTTGTATATTACGGAATACAAGGTACTTCTGATCGAAAGAATCCAACAGACGATAATTCTTTTTCAGTTGAGTGAATTCAAGATTATCTTTAATTATACGAAGGCAAAGCGAATGGAACGTGCCGATATACATTTCATTTACATTGACATAAATATTTCTCGTTGCAAGTTCGTTCGTTATACGGGTAATAAGCTCCTTTGCAGCTTTTTCCGTAAACGTTGCCATTAGTATTTGTTCGGGTTTTGCTCCACACTCTTGAATAAGATATATAGCTCTCTGAACAAGAGTATATGTCTTACCAGTTCCTGGACCAGCAGTTATAAGAACTGCACCATTAGCTGTCGAAATAGCAGCACGCTGTCCATCATTTGAATTGCCAAAATCAAACATATTTCACCTTCTTTTTGTATCCAATCGCTTAATTCAAGAATTATTACTCTAATCTTGTTTTCATATTTTCGACCATATCAAATATTTCGGCATCTAAAACAAAAGGCTCTGTAAAGGCATTAAGAACAATGCCGGAAACATTCTTTTCGTTATTCCTTGCCATAGGGATAACCTCTAAAATATGCTTCTGAACCTTTGAGAAGTGTTCGCCGTATTCTCCCATTTCTTCTTCACTTGAAAAGACGGGGAAGAAGAAGTTATCTCCATTCTGCAAAATATCCGGAACCAACCGCACTTCATCGTTAGTGGTGAATTCTTCTCCCACCATAGCCGAGGGATCATCGCCTGCATCTTTCATAGCTTGCTCAAACCGAGCCATATCAGCTTCACTCATAACAGCATTGCATGGAATCCACACATAGCTGTCTCTGAGAAATTCAAGAATATCAATGAAATGCTCCTCATTACGTTCTTTGTTGAAGATTGAGACTGCTTCTTTCAGCAAAGTGCCATCTTCCAAATCCTCAGCCTTCAACTTCTTGCTGGGTGTCATATTAGAAAAACAGATAATTTGGTCATCTTCCGTTTTCTGAACAAAGAACGCAATTTTTTCACCTTCATGATAACCAAAGTCTTGATCTGGTTCATTCAAAAGCGTTCCCATGATAAAGTGATCTCCAAGCCCTATAATGCGAACCCAACAACCTTCGGGGTTCAGTCCTTCTCTTGTGAGATAAACCATAACATCATCGGGATAATGCTCATGTCTGAGTTTATCAAGAAACGCCATTTTTCGTGATTCTTCGACTTCTTCGGGAGCTTCATAATTCTTTACTATTTCAAGTTTATCAGCATATTTCTTGCTCAGTTTCCCGTCAGAATCATCAAAAAGATAGAATTCATCTTCTTCAACAGAGCCTACTCGTAGGATTGTACGGATTTCCTTAGAACAATCGAAGAACTTAAAACTATCGCCGTCCTTATAGCCTGCACAAAGGACTTCCATTGTCAATCCGGCTTCAAGGTCAATGTATCCGTAAGTCAGCACACAGTTTGCCTTTTCTGCATCGGGAAAGCCGTTAATACACTGCTTTAAATTATCTTTCAGCATGAAAGCAGCAAAGTTCTTATATAACGCACGGAAACCAGTTTCTTTGTAATTCATACTCAAACCTCCGTATCAGATTTGCCAGAATTCTCCTCATCGAGACTGCTCTTGAGTTTTTCAATGAGAGCGTGAATTTCATCGTCATGTGTAAGATCATAAACAACAAACAAATAATATATTGCTTGCTTCGTATCATTATTATCTAAACACGCTTTCGCAATCTGATATGCGGCACCGATGACAAAATCGCTCGCTCCGTATTGAATATCCTCCTGCTTGAAAAGTTCCTTGATATAGTCAGCTTCAGGTGCTTCAGGGAGTTTACCAAGCTGTTCAGCGATATAGAATAGCTCAGAAGTGACCTGTTTGCTTTCCTCAAAATAACGTGAGAAATAATAGATAGCTGCGGATTTTTCGTATTCCTCTATATCGCAGTAATAATAGGCGATATTTCTATAACCTCTCGCAAGCATTTTTGACGAAGAAGCATACTGTATAATTCTCTTGCTCCAGTAAAGATAGTTTTCATAGTCTTTTTTCATCTTGTATACTTCTGATAATTCGCCCATAATAGTAGTCGATACCGGATTCCATTTAAGAGCTGTTTTCAAAGCATTCTCAGCTTCGTCTATCTTGTGATTTTCTATCAAGCTATAAGCATACATGAAATAAATCTGAGCAAAATCGTAGGTTGCTTTACGAATGGTCTTTTCGTATTTCTCAGAGATAGCGAAAATGGCAATTTCCAAAGCGTCCTCAAAACAAAAATAGCCACATTCTTCATCGTCCTTGAATTCAAGGGGGATCGAGTCAATAGCGGATTTCAGCAGTTCTTCCGCTTTAATCGGATTATTTTGGCTCAGTTGAAACTTGGCTTCTTCAACCGTTGAATTGATTGTATCGACTTCATTTCCAATTATCTGGTTAAGTTCAGCTTTAGCTTCATCAGGAAGAAGCTCAAAAACTTTTCTACCTAAAGCCCTTATGATCTCGGTTGCGTTCTCATCATCTTTGTGCTGATCCATCTGTTCTTTAAGATACTTGATGTCAGCCTTGTTATCGCCCGTTAGACCTTTGAAAATCTCATTGATAGTGTCCTGAAATCCCATAAATACCCTCCTTTTTTAATGTGCTACAAAATAAAAATCATTCATCATCAACAATAGCTTTTTTTATGCTATTGTTGTATTCTTCTAACACGCTGGCAGGCTCAACTATCCGCATTTTGTCTTTAAATTGGAACACCCAACTAAAGAAAGGCGGACTGATTTGAACAGTAACCTTTATTTTAAGCCAACCTCCATCAGCGTGACGAATCTCAATCTGCTCTCCAAACTTATCATATACCGAGCCAAGACGTTCAGGAGCAAATTCAAGTGTTACAGTTTCGGTTTCACCATTATACATCTTGAACACCTGTTCCGTGTAGGTTTCGGTTTTTCGCTTCTTAATAAGAGCTTCTTCGCAAATAGGTTCTTCTTCAATCTCAACCGTATCCATACGATCAACTCTGTAATTTACAGCATTTTGATATTTTTGGCTGTATGCTACAAGATAATAGTTATCCTCGCTGAAAACAAGTGCAACAGGATCGGTAATATACCGTTTCTTCTCCTTGCGATAAACACGATTTCGCTTTTCGTCTAAATCGAAGTAGTAAAAGCTTACTTGCTTCTTCTGCCTTATGGCAAGTTCAAGCTGTTCGATGTTTTCAAATATGCTTTCATTCGAGTGTTTATGATTGTTATAGAAGATGATATTGTCTCTTACTATCTCCGAACGCCTTACGCCAGCATAAGCAAGGAGTTTTTCAACGAGTTCGGCTGTTTTATCAGCCGGAACAAAGTTGGCGGCTTGAACGGCATCAATCAAGGTTTTCACCTCCGCAAGAGAAAACGAAACCTCATTTATATAGTAAGCGTTTTCACGTCCAAGCTCAGTTTTAACAATGTTTGCACCGCTTTCAATCAGCATATCCATATCTTTATAGAGTGTTCTGCGTTCACAAGAAATATGAATACTGTTAAGGTAGCCGATGATCTGGCTTGTAGAAACAGGCTTTCCTGCATCTGATTCAGCTCGTAAATACTCAATTATCCTGAGTAATTTGATCTTTTGATTATTCTCAGCCATAGGTCACGCTCCTAACGTACAATATCTTACTGTATAGTATAGCATATTTTGTGCGCTTTGTCAATAGGTAAAGTCGTTTTTTTGTGACACTACAATCTGCAAAGAGTGACACAAAATCAACATCTTGGAATAATTCCAAAACAGAGTATCCACTATATCTTTGAACCCACTGGGTTCAAAGTTCTTAATTCGACATTTTCCGTCATTCTTCGACGATTAGTTTACAGAAAAATCGTAGAATTTCGGCATGAAGTATGCTATAATTCTATTATACGATTATTGATCCGGAGGAAAATGAAAAATGGAAGACATCGAGGGTATTCTGAATACTGTTGCCGAGCAGAACGGTGTAACTGTTGAGGAGGTCAAGCGAGAAATACAGGCTATTATTGATGACCTGTATGAAAGCGATGATCCTGCAATCAAAGCAAAGTGGCATTGCATGACCGAAAATGGGCAAAAGCCATCTATCGAGCAACTGATTCTATATTGTGCTAACAGAGTTGACATACAATCTGAGCCTGAAAAGGTCACAAAGCGTTACAGCTAATAAAAAGCGGAGGAACATTATCTGTTGCCTCCGCTTTAACTTTGAACCCACTGGATTCAAAGTTGATTATTCGATTCCTTGTTTCTTATCCTTGCTCTTAGGCTTATCTTTCGGAGTCCTCGGCTTTTTAGCAAGTCGAGCCGCATCACGCTTCATCTTAGCACGTTCAAAGTAACAGGTCTTATCACGTTTTGGAGCGTTCTTTTTAGCTTCGATAGCTGCCTGATTCAGCTCATCGGTCAGGACTTTCAACCTTTCTTCTTTGCTGTCAAGCTCTTCCTGCTGCGGGAACGGCTCTGCTACGATCTTTTTTGCTTCTTCATGGTCAAGCCTGAGCTTTGCAAGGTCAGCCTGAGTACGCTCAATTCTGCCGTCAATGTTATAGAGTGCAGCTTCAAGACGGTTCAGGTTATGGGCAAAACTTTCGATCAGCTTTGTGGTATGTGAAGCGGCACCTTTCAGGCAAGCCGACATACCGCCGCCCATCATATTGCTGTTGACTGTAACTGTCAGGTCAAAGCCCTGGAACGAACCGACTTTAACAGGCGTATCAGCGTACTTTATAGCTAATACCGCATCTTCAAGAGCCTTTGCTGCTTCTTTCCTGTCGGTGTATTCAGTCTCACCAATGGTAATCTTGAATACGGGCAGTTTTCGTTCAGGATCAATCGGGAGCTTGCGAAGTGCTTCACGGTCAGTATGCAGATCGTTGAGGATAGCGGTCAGTCGCTGTTCCTGTTCAGGGAAACGAGCAACCCTGTCCTCCATCTCAAACACCGTATTTCTATGCTCCGCCGCAAGAACCCTCAGCTCCTTAACATCATTTTCAAGCATGAGCTTTTCCTTGATACGCTCGTCACCCGTACAGAGTGCCTTGATCTCAGAGTATGTAAGAGCTTGCTGGTCCACATCTTCACATTTTCTTGCCGGAGTTTTGCTTGTCATGATCTGAGAGATAAACTTCTGCTTATTCTCCAAAGTCTGATAGCTGTACGCATCGAACGTACCCTTAGTGACATAGCGGAAGATCTGCACCTGCTTGTTTTCATTGCCTTGACGGATAATTCTTCCAGCGCGCTGTTCCAGATCAGCCGGTCTCCACGGAATATCGAGGTCATGGACTGCAATCAGCTTCTTCTGGACATTCGTACCCGTACCCATCTTTGCGGTTGAACCGAGCAAGACACGGATTTCTCCGCTGCGGACTTTATCAAAGAGGTCAGCTTTCTGCTGTTCCGTCTTAGCGTCGTGAATATATGCGATTTCCTCCGCAGGGATACCCTTAGCGATCAGCTTGTCACGAATATCGTCATACACGCAAAAGTCGCATTCTTCTTCAAGAGACTCGACCTCAGCGATTGACTTCTTATCCTTAGCATCGTCGGCATCTTCACCCTCAACTGCTGCTTCTGCTGCCTTGTGAGGAACGCCCAAATCACAGAAGATGATCTGCGTGAGCCTGTCCTCAGCCGTTTCAGCGTGGATACGGGCAACATTCTCTACACAGCGGTTGAGCTTTGTATCGGGATTATCTTCAAATGACGGATCAATCAGGCGCGGATCAAGTCCGAGCTTTCTTCCGTCCGACGTTATCTTGAGCATATTGTCGATCGTAGGATCAACATTGCCTGCATTGATAGCATCAGCTCTGTCGGCAAGTTCCTGAACAAGCTCCTGCTGAAAAGGAGTAGCTTCTACCTGAACCACCTGATAATCACAGTCAGGTACATCAAGTTTCAGCGTGTCCGCAGTACGAATATCAGCGACCTGCTTGAACATACTCATCAATTCGGGCAGACCTGTATAGTTTGCGATACGGGTGCGTTCCTTGAAGCCGTTACCCGCAGGCTTTAGCTCCCAATCGGTTTTCTGGTCTCCAAAGACCGCTACCCAATTATCGAAGTGCTGTAAGCCGTGATCGTTCAGGAAGTCATATTCCAAGTAACGCATCATAGTGTGTAGCTCAGTAATACTGTTGCTGAGAGGTGTTCCGGTTGCGAAAACCACGCCCTTACCGCCAGTCTTTTCATCGAGATAACGGCATTTGAGAAACAGATCGAGAGCCTTTTGCGAAGCGGAGTTGGAAATTCCGGCTACATTCTGCAATTTTGTCGCCACGAACAAATTCTTGAATTCATGTGCCTCATCGACGAATAGCCTGTCAATGCCGAGCTGTTCAAAGGTCAGCGTATCGTCCTGATTAGCCTTTTCGAGCTTATCGAGCTGCTTTTGCAGGCTCTTACGGGTACGCTCCATAGCCTTGATTTGAAATTTTGAGCCTTCGCTCTTTTTCAGTTCCTCGATACCACGGAGAATATCGTCGATCTGGCTCTGAATCGTCATAACCTGTCTCTCCCTTGAAACAGGGATTTTGCCGAGCTGAGAGTGACCGATAATAACCGCATCATAATTGCCCGTTGCGATTTTTGCAAAGAGCTGCTGTCGGTTCGCTTTCTGAAAGTCCTTTTTCGTTGCAACAAGAATGTTTGCACCTGGGTATAACTTTTGAAAATCGTCACCGATCTGCTCTGTCAGATGATTCGGTACAGCAAACAAGCTCTTAGTACACAAGCCTAATCGCTTGCTTTCCATTGCAGTTGCGATCATTTCAAAAGTTTTGCCCGCGCCCACGCAGTGTGCAAAAAGCGTATTACCGCCAAACATAGCGTGTGCGATAGCATTCTTCTGATGATCATGGAGCTTAATATCCGAAGTCATCATCGGGAACGGTGAAAGTAGCTACCGCCGTTTCCTTGCGGGCGACAATGAGGGGCTGTATGAGATCATCTGCACCTACCAAACAGGATTGATACTATATCTGAACAGTTATGTTCAGAATATTCATACGGCGGAAGATATGGCGGAAAGTAC